>ERZ1292625.362-Hain-H41-01um-R1-362-length-71270-cov-8_pt1 | contig 71270 bp, 106 predicted proteins | sample MGYA00564400_ERZ1292625 | MGnify/ENA primary metagenome ERZ1292625 (study PRJEB36523, sample SAMEA6512639) | groundwater metagenome | collected 2019-01-08 | study: AquaDiva: Metagenomics assemblies of 32 groundwater samples | reverse complement strand
TCACGCCGCCCTCATCCACAATTTCACCAACCACAGGATCGGTGGAGGCAAATGACAGCTCGCTTGGATCAATCGGCGCAACGTTACCAGACGCAGTTTTACCAACAACGTTGATAACTACCTTTTGTTCAGTAGTAGCTTCCATAATTTCAGTTCCTTCTTCGTTCGTTAATTTGATCTCTAGGTCGACCGGATCAATGCACGAGCGGATCAATATACCCATGCAAATGACAAGTAAGAAAAATAAAAGTGCGATCAGGCCCCACATACTAATGGGTATGGCTTCCGCCGAGTGTCACTGTTTTCGTAGTAGAACTCCAAGGGTCGGCTTGCCATGACACTGCCCACACCTGCCGCGAGCCCCACTCCTGCTTGCAGTTGGTGCAATACGGGACTTGACAAGTTTGGCAAAATACAATCTGAGAGTGGTGACATGCCGGGGCATGAAAATGATGGTGATGATGATTCATGGTAAAACCTCCTACAGCTCGTGATATTCTTGTAGCTCCCTCATGTGCGCCTCTGTTAACTCCTGGCCGATACAAATCGGGAACCCAGATTCGAAGTTAGGATTGATCATTTCAGCAACGACCGAGAACGAAGCATGCGCCATAAGGGCGAGCACTAACGCACCATCGTAGATAAGATTGCGGCCCACGAGGTTGTTGTCGCCGTCTTCGTCCCCGAAATAGCAGGGAATACCCCAAAACCAGGCTTCGTGTGTGAATGGGTATCTATGTTTCATTTTCTTCCATTGTTACCCTCATTTTAGAACAGGCGCACAGGTCACAGCCTCCACGAATGCCACTCCAATGAACGATGTCATGGTCCTCCCAGGAATGCCCGCAACCGCAGAGATACAAAATAAAACCACCTTCATTTCTTTCCGTCATGGACGCACTAACCCGGCTCTTTCTCTATAATCCGCCACTGTTTTAATAGGGCATCTACCATGCCTTGCGTACTTGTGTACTTCCCCAGGGCCTTGACAAAGAAGTCCACCAGGGCTACATATGACGCATTGCGGTGGCAGCAAGAGGGCCACGGTGAGATTTCTACCGGATCATCCACGTATTACTCTCCACGTAGTTGTACTCTCTTGTCTCACGCCTTACTCCCTGCTACTTTACCTGTGACTCCCCGGCCATGAACCGAAAGGAGCCCCCTAAATCCAATAAGAGGAGAAGTTCTATGTACACCATTCCACACGAAGACTTCATGACGTTGATGCAGCGCGCACGGGCTAGCTCGACACCCGCCCCCACAAAAGCACCAGAAAGTCCGCCAGAAGCGCCGGAGCACGTATCCATTAGCGACCTGATCCGGCTCGCGAAACCCACGCCAAAAGAAGGCTACGTCGTTCGGGTTCCGATTCGAGATGCCATTCGAGAGGTTCTCGAAAAAGAAGGCGAACTGTCAAGCCGGGAAATCAAGTACCAGATCCACCGCAAGCGCATTCCCCTTTCCACTAAATCCCAAAACCTGGCTTCATTGATTCAGGCCACTCTCGGCGACATGTCGACCAAGGACGAGATCGTTCGCACCGGGCGTCACGGCCGATCAACTTACCGACTCAAGACTGCAAGGGCCGCGTAGTTTTTGCAAGCTCAATAGGGTAGATAGTAGCAATTTTACAAGGGCTCGTCAAGAAAAAGACAGCTCTAGAAAAAGAAAGGGGCCACGAGCGTTTCTGCCCGTGACCCCTTCTCTGTGGTGGAACTACGCGGGGGGACTAGGAGGCCCGCTTCGACTTGGCGGACTCCGCGACGTCGAGGCCCTCGTTCAAGAGCGCCTCGACGACCAGCTGCTTCTTGGCGCCGGTCGCTTCGACGAGCGCGACGATACGATCACGCAAGGTCTCGGGAATCTTGGCCGTGAAGAGAATCCGACCGTCCTTCTTTTCCTTCGTGGGAGCGAGATCCGCGAGCCGCATACCTTCGTTCTTTGCCATTGTACTACCTCTCTTTCTTTCTGGGGTGTTTCCCCGTTCAGTCCCGAGAATAATAATACGTCAGGCAATAGCTGTCAAGCTTCTTTTTGCCTCCAGTTCACTTTTTTCAAGAGGGCTTCCACGTGTCCACCTTTTCCGTCGCTGCCAAATCGCACAACACGCCGAGACAGCAGTACTGCTCCCCTGCACGCAGAAACCGCTTCCCCTGCTCGTACTTCCCTGAACGTAGCGCCACGAGCCAGAGCTGCTTGATTCGTTGATCCATAACACCCCCTAGTGATTTACTAAGGCTTGACTTACCCCTTTCTATAGAGTACGTCAAGGGGCTCAAGGAGGAAGATCCACGTGGAAAAGATTATCGATCGACTGGAAGTATGTCACGCGGGCGCCGAATTCAATGTCTTGGCTATTCTTGAATTCGAACGCTCCGAGAAGCCAGACGGGAAGCCTTCAAGCCTTTTCGAAAAGGCACGCCAGATAGGTAACGAAGGCTGCCGGATTTCACCTCGCGTCTTCATCCCGGCGCATCGTATCTTAAAGATCGTCGTTCGTCTCACGGAGGACCAATGACCCTCGACAACATTCTTACGAAACATGGCATCGAACAACCGAGAGGCGGATCGCAAGTAGGCGATGGCTGGCTGCCGCTGATTGACAAGCTCTGCGCCGACCTCGTCGCGGCAGGCTGGGATCGATGCTGTGAGCAGGTCAAGGAAAAATTCGGCGGGCTACGATTTTACATCAGGAACGGAGATACCCACCTTCGCTATCTGATTGACCAAGCTGAGCGAAAAAGTTTTACCATTTGCGAAACGTGCGGGGAGCCCGGTAGTTTGCGAACAAACACGTGGTGGAAAACCGCCTGTGAAAAACATGCGCGAAAGGAATAGTAAATGACACCCGTCGTAAAACAAATTGCAGATCAAGTCCACGAGCAACTTCATCTAGCCCGAGAAGCAACAACGATAGAAGAAATGCGGGTACATCTAGAAGATGCGTGCTCGTGCCTACTTCCACTTCGGACCTTTAAAAAGATGCCGGAAAACGAAGAATCTATGGCGAGTGTTCTCGTCACGCTTCTGGGTAAAGAAGATCGCACCAACTCTCTAAACATTATAGCGTTTCTGCTCGGGGGACTTGCCGCATTTGGGGTTTACGCAGATGACGTTGCAATGTTGATGGCGGAAGTTTTTCCTAGCTTCAAGTCCTCTCTGGATGCCGCGCAGTATCAGGAACAATGAAGATCCGCTGGCTTCCAATTACCGCTATCGATCCGCCGCATCCGGTGGCACGAGAGGAACAGGTGTGGGACCTAGCTCAGGCGTTCCTTGACGAAGGGTGGAATGGACCAGCCTTATTGGGGTATATTTTCAAGGGGCGAGTTCAGCTGCTCAGCGGCTCGCATCGGTTTGCTGCCGCCGTCCTCGCCAGGTACCAAACGTTACCAGTAACACTCTTGTCGTTTTACGAGGTAGAACGAAATTATGGAGACGTGATACTATGGCAAAACATGATGGGAAAAACAAAACACATCATCCAAGCAAGGACATGGTTCTAAAAGGAAAGGGATGGGCGTACGTCGGGAGCTTAGTCGAAAAAGACGATCCCTTAGGCGGGCAGAAAGGAGGATTACGTTACGAAATGTGCACGAAGAAGATCGGGCACCTTACTTGGGACGAGGCGCAAAGCGCGTTGAGACGGCGACCCGAAAAGGGGTTCCATTCCTACCGCTGCCCCTGGTGCGAGCTGTGGCATAATGGCCACCGGTAAGCGAGGGTTCAATTGATCGATGCTCTTCCATCCAAAATTCAATCAAAAACTGATTCAATTGAAATCCTTCCAATAGATTACCTACAACGTACTTACGGTTGTTATGGATTTGCAAACTAAACCGTATTAAATTGGTTTCTAATCAACGTGCTCACGGCTACTTCGTCGGGAATCCTAAGCCACCGTTCTCGCTTTTGACTGGGATTGACTTACGGATTAATTCAGCCATTCGCGACCGGCGTCTATTATCTGTACGCCTTTTTTCGGGAATTGTCAAAGTGTTTCTCAAAATATAGTTGAAAAGGCCCTATTTCGAGCGGTATTGCACACCCTTCTCACGTCTTTTCACTAGTGCTTTTTCCCTATATGAGGCGGAAATATTCCCTATAGAACCGGAAAAGTGCCGGGGTTTTCCTGTATCATTTTAACACACCCATGTGTGTCATTTTGACACACTCTCTTGTTGAGAGAGAGAAAGGCGGGAAGATCAAAAGCGACAATAGGGGTAATGGGTTACTGGCCGCGACTTCCACGCTTAACTGGAACTAGCCTTTCCTGGTAGCTCTACCTCAAAAGAAAACGGCTGCGGCGTAATTTCCCCGTCGTCATCGTCGAAGTCCCGGATAAACTTTTGGGCAGAATTTGGGAGAGACACCCGAACTGGATTTTCGCTCCACCTACCCCAACGGTAAACGACGGCCGTGGGAAGAACGCGAACTGGCTGCAGCTCCGCAGGAATCGCCGCCGTCAACGCTAAGGCAATCGGACAACTGGAGTAGCTTTTTCGCACTCCGGATTTAATATGCTCTTCAGTCAATGAAATCATCATCGTCGGGAACCTCCATTTCGAACGAGAACGGCCAATAACAGACCCCAGCGGAAGGGTTATCAACGGCCCTTATAAAATCCGTTACCTTCTCCGGTAGGGGAATATTAATCCCTAAAAAATTGTTTTTAGTAAACTCTACGCTAGTGGTCATTACTTGCACGTCTAAATTAGGAACTTGTCGTGTAATTGCCAGTGCGATCGGACATGATCTTGGAGCGGTTGGGTAACCTTTGCTTATATCTAGCTCAGTTACTTCTATTTTTATTTTTTTCATTCGGGAACCTCTAACTCCGGCACTCCTCTCTCCCCGAGGGCGCGACGGGCCATGATACACTGAGGGCTGTGGCGCCATGTTCCGTGATACTCGCCACCGTCGGAGTCGGCAGTACATCGAGGGCCGTCGTGACAAATCGACCCATCTGAGCGAGTGAAACTGAGGGTGCGCAGCGCCTCGCGGGCCTGGTCGCGCTCGCGGGTTAGCGTCCGAATGTTTGCTTCCAGGCTCCCGTATGAGTCGTCGAGTTCGATGTCATCGACAACCACGCGGATGCGCCGCGCCTTCGTGCCTGGCAGGTTGACCGTGTCACCGTACAGCTCGCCCTCGAAACTCACTCCCGCAATCGCAAACGCTTCGATGATGCACGATGCGCAGCGTGTTTCGTTGTCGGTCTCGTGACCGTCCTGGCGTATGACCTTATTCCATGTGGGGCTCGGGATCGACACGTCGTAACGGTACGGACCGTGGCAGTTGCTGCAGCGATAGCCCGTTGTGAGCCGCTGAATCTCCTCCCGGAGTCGTGGAAAGCCGTTCACGAGAGCGACGATACCGAGAGCGTCCTCCTCGCGCACGATGTCCTCAGCAACAATATCCTCCTCACGCCCCAGGAATCCTTCATCGAGGGTGCAGAGTGTTGCGCCGTCCGCGCACCACGGTCCCGGCGTTATCTTCGCGACCTTCGCCTCCAGCTCCGCGAGGAAGGCGGGGAAGGACTGGGGGTCAGTCACGTGAACCTCAACGGTGGTAGAGGTTGGCATGGGCACGTCGCCGTCGAGGGCGCGTTGCCACGGCCGCATTTCGGGCAGAGCCAGCCGGTCAGCGGTGCCGGGACTGGGAAAGTGATCTGAGACGAGTGCTTTCCGCAGTCGCCTCCGGTGAATCGGTTGCATTCTTGACAACCAGGGTCACGCATCGTGCTCCTCGGTGGCGGGCTTCGGCGGCGTAGGCGGTGGCGATGGCTTCACGATGCCAGCGGGTGGCGGGTTCGGTTGCTTGTGACTCATGATCGTTGCCTCTCTCGTGGATGTCGGGGGCGCTCTCCATGACTGAGGCGGGGCCAGCGGCACCGGAAACAATCAGGTGCGGGCTCGGACTCACTATAGCGCTGGTACGTTGCGCACGGCTCCTCCGCGACATCGCCCAGCCCCGCTGCGGCACGGGCGGCGAGGAGGGCTTCGCGGGCAGTGAAGTAGAAACGCGTCACCGGATTGTCGACGTCGCCGTAGTGCCAGAGCCCCGAGACGCGGCCTTGCCAAATCTCTACCTGCACCGATCCCTCCACCCCGCGCTCACGAGGGTCCAGGAGGTGCAGGCCGGGGGTGAGGTCAGTCACCGAAGCCACCAGTGCAACGCGAAGCCGAGCGAGACTAGAGTAGTGGCGAGCGTCGCGCCGAACATCATGCCCATCGCGAAATCGAAAAGCCGCAAGTCTTCGCGGTCTTTCGGGGGTGCCCATTCGTCACTCCCCATCACGCTCGTACTCCAGTCTCTGGGCGAGCCGTGCAATATCTTCGCGTTCGTATTTCTCCCATTCGAGGACTTCGAGAATCTCTGCATAGTCGCTCCCCTCATGCCATGGACGCGCTTCCTTGATGAAGCCGCGAAGGATCTCGCGGGCGCGTTCGATTCGTTGACGGAGCGCCAGCAGTGCCACGTACGGTGCAGGGTGAGGCACATGAGACTCGGGCGTGCATTCGTTCGACTGCGGCTGATGTTGGGGGCAAAACACCGACGTCTTCGTACGATCCGACATGCAGGGCGTCGTTTCGCCTTTCGCGAGATAGCCACATGGGATGTTCAACCGCCGAACTTTACTCATCATGTCCTCCAGGTTCTGGGTCGGGCGTAGGATGCTCACACCGACACGAGAATAGCCCCTGACCGCAGTCACGGCACGAGGTGAGTGCACGCGCGAGATCGGCCGCGTTCTTCCACTCGCGTCGATAGGCGTGGATCGCTGCCTCGGCTTCGTCCACGCTGATTTCGCCGAGCGCATTCCACACCGCACGCGCGAATTGGGCGGGCGTTCCGCTGCGTTCGGCGAGACGTTTTTGCTGCTCACTCAGAGCAGCGCCACCGTCATCGCGCACGTTCGCAATGCGGGCGTTCCGTTCTTCCTGGATGGCCGTAACGGTCGCATCCAGGGCATCGCGTATCTTACTCATCGGCGACCACCACCTGGGCGAGCAGGGCGCAGCGTTCGCACTTGCAGCCTTTCTCGAATGTTCGATGGCCGTGTCCGAGGTTGCGGAGATAGATGTACGCCTCCCGCGCCCACTCCACCGGGCTGAGGAGGGCGGGGAGGTCGGTGGCGTTTTGGAGCAAGCTGTCACGCTCGCCAAGTAATTGCGTCGTCGCGCACGGAAAAGTCTCACCGCAGGCGCGGCACATATTGGTGACGTGCCCCCCGTAGATCACCTTGCGCGTGTGCCGTCGGCGAAGACCGTCGTAGACTTGCGGATGCGTTTCCGACGTCGCCTGCTCCGCGTACTGGCGTATCCGCTCCAGCGTGGCGCGGGAGGGGAGGACGAGGGGCTTACTCATGGGCGGGCCTTCCGCTCCGCAGGGGAGTCGAGCGACATCGTACTTCGCTTTCATATGCGTACCGACGAGCCGAATCAGCTTCGCCCGCGCTGAATCGGCCATCTTTTCGGTGATGAAACCTCGAATTTTGAGTCGAGTAATTGCGTCGGCGTCACTTTGCAGGCACGCCGAAATCCCTGGCGGGAACCGTATGCCTTGGTCACGCAACTGCACGCGTAGTTTTGGCGCCAACGCGCCGAGTTGAATGTTGATGGTCATGTCCCTTCCTCCGATCCCGTCGTGGTCGCATCCGGGATTGCTCCTCGTGATGGTGCGGTTGAACGACACGCACGTGACGAGCGATGGAGATACTCGCAGGTGCAGTCGGGCGGATTCTTTTGCTCCGTCGTGGTCGCGGGGCGGGCGAGGGTTTCGTCGAGTTCGTCGGCGAACGTCGGCGCGAACGACTCGCGGCCCGGTTGCTTGTTCCACGTGTCCCGCAGCGCCTCCACCTCCCGCAGCGTCGCCTCGGCGGCTTCCGCCCTGGTCGCAAACTCCGTCGCCTGATTGTCGCAGCTATCTCGCGAACGCTCCGCAGCGGCGAGCTTGGCCTCTCGGTCGGCGAGGATGGCGAGCAGTGCCCGACGAAAGCATGCCGAGCAAAGGGCCATGTGCGACCGCAGGTTGTTTGAGCCGTTGCCGAAATCATGCGGCCATTCGTCCTGCGCCACATCGTAGGCGAGAAACTTCGCGACCTCCTTCTCGTCCCCCACGAACGCCGCCAGCGCTGCGTCACGCTCACTCATCGGTCTGCTCCTTCGGGGCGGTGAGGGCGCGCAGCACCATGGCCGTATGCCAAGCCGCGTGCGTCGTGGCTTCATCCGCCGTGCCGTCCGCCTTCCATCGGTCGTACTTCACGCGTTGTCGTGTCGCTTCCGCCGCGATCCGCGCTCGGAGGTCGAGCAGCGCGAGGGCCATCGTGAGGGCGCTGATAAAATCAGCGGGATCAAAAGCGAGCAGCCCATCAGCCCCGTTCGCGACCCAATCTCCTCGCGCCCCGAGAGCATGTTCGATGTTTTCCTCGATCGCTGCCCGTGTCATCTCTCGTGGCGCGTCTCGGGGCGGCGTGGTCGTCATCGTGGCGGCTCCTCTGTTGCATCGAGGGCCGCGAGGACCAATTCCGTACGCTTCAACAATAGCACGAGTGGGAGCTGACGCATCGCCCAACCGGGCTCGTGGTCGCGAGAGATGTCGCGAACCAACGTACCGTCCGCGATGCGGGCGCTCATGGTCCCGAGGGCTTCGGTCAGCTCCGTCACTCGCGCGAGGAGCCAGTCCCGATCGTGCAACACTTCGGCATACGAACCGTTCGCGTTCTGAAACCGCTCCCGTATCGCCGCCAACCGCGTCGTCATGGCTGCACTTTCTGCTCGGCGTTCTGACACCCCGCTGGCAACATAAATCCGTCGGCCGCGTTCACCTCGCGCGAGAGCGTGACGAACGTCTGCCGCACGGCCGCGTCCGCCTTCTCACAACCCCCATCGACCGCGTAGCAGATCCCCGCCAAGCACTGACCGGGCTGCACGCTCACCACGTTCCACTCCGGCGGGGCCGTGAAGATCACGCCCGCCGCGATCGCGCATTTCACCGTGACAATCATGGCCCTACTCCCTCCTTGTTCTCAGTAATAAGATTGTCCTGTGTCGGCTGTAATATTGTGATCCGATTTCTCAATTTGCCGACCAATATTTGCGAAAATCCAGTTGGCACATCGCGCTCGCCTTTCCAGTTTTTCTTCGCTTGCCCCATCGAGGGAAAAATCCCCGCCAGAACCAGAATCTCAAACATGGTTATACCAGATGGGACAAGGATGATCCGCTCGCCGTCGAAGAAAAGTTCCGCTTCATCCCCGAGGCGGAACTCATTGTCCACGATGAAATTCGTGTCGATCATCACGGAAGGATAGCTCAAGAAACCGCAAATGTCAAGCCTTTGGATATACCGTGAATTCGAGGCCGTACGGCCCCGAAAATCGCAAGCTGCCGGGGGGAGAATGCGGAGACAGCCCCACAGATTCCCGGTCGCCGCCGCACGTGAAGTCCTGGCCGACAAATTCAATGAAGCTCTCGGGTCCGCCGCCGTGATCTTCCCAGCGAATATCAAGCAGGACCGTTTCCATCAAGTCGGGCATATCTGAATCCGAATCGACCAGTCGCCCACCAATCCATTTCTCTTTTTGCGCGATCAGCTCATTCCACATAACCATCACCCCCTATTGTGTTTTTGATTCTTTCCGAAACGAGTACTCGTATCCCCATCTTCCCACGAAGCCGTTTGGATACAAAACGTGCCCGCTGTTGAAATAGATCCTTCCCCGGATAATAAGCCAGATGCCGAGGTTGAAAGGCATTACGGCATGATTCCTTCCGCTGTTTCGATTGCCGTTTTTACCGCCTGAACCGACCGGTAAAACTCTTTCACATTGAATGACGGTATCTCCTTGATCAGCCGGTCAGCTTGCGTGTGATTTCCTTCTCGGAGTGCTCTCAAAATGGTATAGAAAGTCTCAGCAACATCCCCATCCGTCATGAGCTTTTGAATGGCCTTCGGTGCCTGAAGCTCTCGCACTTTATCCTCCAGTTGACTGCGGATCTCTTCGAGCGTCTGAACCCAATCGCCCATGTCGTAGAAAGATCGCATAGAATTGGCCGTCTCTAGGGCTTGCTCAACTTCGCCCATCAGCGTGGTAAATTGATTCAGAGCCCGTTCACGATTGATCCTCATCCTTGTTTCCCCTTTCTGTCGATCCAGTTCTTTGATCAGCGCGGCAATGTGAGCCTTGAGCAGCCTTACGTGAGCCTGCTGCTGTTTAAAGACTTTCTTAGGTATACTGACGAGGGTCTCGGCGTCGAGGGATTCTTCGAGGACTGTTCTCATGCGCTTCCACCCGCGCCCTTTTGGCATAGAACCTCCTTAAGAAATCACTAGTCGAAATTAGGCGCCGTGTCAAGCTTTTCTTGTAGCTCGCGGATCAAGGCTCGAACGTCCTCCTCTGTGCCAATGAGCCATGCGTCACATTGGTGAGGCAGTGAAAAAATGCGGCTTCCTACCGGTTGCCCGCAAGCTTGACGAGCATCAATCGGGAACGTGTCGCAATAGTCCCCCTCATCTTCGGGAACAACAGTAGCAACGGAAACTGATCCAGGGCGGAACCTCATGCTTTCCTCCTTCGGTCTTGAGCTTTTCTGCTCACGACCCTCTGATACCAAATCCATAACACACGTATCAGCCTTGTCAACCTTCTCGGAAGGATTTCAAATTGAAATCAAAAATTAAATTGAAATTGAAGCTGTGAATTTGAGATAGAGCAAGGTGCATAATCGAGAAATATAATAACGCGCAATGTACCTATGCTGTTTCGTAACCCATTGAAGGGATTGATGAGACCAATTTGCCCAACGATATCAAAGGCTTAGCGAATCCCTAATGAAATCACTGGGTTATAAATGCCTAATTAAATCAATAGGTTACGAGTGGCATGATCCTTGCTAGTCGTGAGGTCTGGCATGATCCTTGCTGGACCCCCAATTTTCTTAGTTAAATCAAGGCCTTAGGCGAATAGGCCTTAGAATCGCCAGAAATGGCCATGAGCGCCGCGTCAATCTACAGGTGAACCCTTGCTATTCCCTAGCGCTAACCTATTGATTTACTTAGGCTGGCACAATAATTGTCCATCGATCTAGCGGGCGAAATTCAGGCGAAGAAAAAACGAAGAATTACACGCCGCGTCATAACAGCTGTCAATTTGGATATGTAACTAATGACATACCCGGGCTAAGTCATTGATTAAATTGAAATTAGCCGGGTCAAATATCGTGCCAGGAAATAGCGTCCGATAACCGTTATTATGTCAACCTGGACCAGTAGCAAAATCAGTTAGTTAAAACGGCAACCTAATATAATTCGGTGATCCGGCCGGATTACCTAACGCGCTACTGAATTAGGGCGAATGACCTATTGTGATACCCACGAAATATCGTGGTGTGTCATTTTGACACAGTTCTGACCATAATCTTAGAGTCGACTCCATGATTAGATAATCTCTAAAATTGGGTCTTCGTTTTTTAACAAACAAAAACTCAATAAAATCAGCTACTTACGCATCAGGTTGACAATAAACATGAATTCGCATGCATTCTTGCACGACCATGCATAGCTGCATAAGGCTTAACACCTTGATTTAATTAGCTTTGTACAAATATGTACGGGTTTCATTGCAGTATTGCGAGGCTAGGAAGTAAAGCGGCGTAGAGCCAAACTAGTGATTTACTTATGGTTTGCTCGTTCTAGTTTGGCATTGCGCTTGCTCTACTACAGGGTAGCGCAGCACGGTAATTGATTGCATGACGGGCTCGCGGGATTAGTAAACCGACGATAGGGGATTGTTGACCGTTTCCTTGCTACTACGTGGAAACGCGACCCGAGAACGGCGCAAGTAAGGGAAACAATCCTCTATGATAACGCGCGTTCAAATCTCTGAGCGCCCGGTACAATTGGAAAGGAGACAACCAGCCATGAGCCTTCACTACCTCGACCCAAGACGCGCGAGCGATCCGACGGCGAAGCCTGACGTTTTAGTCGCCCAACACGGTAGTTTCTTTCGTTGGCGGCTCAAGCGACCGACCGACAAGCCGGGCGGACCGTTCGCGCCATGGTCAGAGCATCACATGACTGAATTCGCCGCGCTCGCTGCCGCACGGCACGCCGCTGGATTCGGCCACGTCGCGGCGCAAGCGTGCGAGACGCCATGCTATGACAGACTCGCGAACGGAGCACCCGACCAGTGCCGAGTGTGTGAATGGTCCCGCGACGCGCACGCGACGGTGCAATCGTGATTACAAGAAACGGGCGCGGTCAGTATCGGGCGCTCACCATGCTCCCACCAGCGCACTCTCGTCCGACGCATGAGGTAACGATTCTTGCGCGACGCGACAACTATTCATTAGTTATTCGCCTCAGTGAAGGTGAAGCAAAGGAATTGCGCGCCGCTCTCGATCGTTTCCTTACCTGCTGTTACTTTCAAACATGCGAATCCCACAAGGAAGGGAGCAAGTAGGCAGCATACCGTTTTTCTGGCACAATCGCGAAAAGACACCGCGTTAACATTGGCAACGTACTAGACGCGCGTACAACGGCGCGTTTAGTGCGGCGTCAATTTTGGCGCCCAATAACGAAAGGAAAAAAAATGTCCGCTGAAATCGATATGACCGGGAATCGTGAAAACATGTTTTTTGTTGGCGACTTGCCGTGGCATGGTCTCGGCCGGAAGCTTCCCGCAAACGTCGGCGTCGCCGAAGTTTTGGCGCTCGCTGGACTCGACTGGACGGCGGACCGGCAAGCGGTGCAAACGGTGACGGGAACCGCGTGCGACAATTACCGTGCCTTGACGCGTTCCGATACCGGCGCAGTACTCTCGATCGTTTCGAAGCAGTATCAGCCGGTACAGGCGGACGATATGGTGCGACTGGGTTTTGCCGCGTTCGCTAATGACGCGGTTTTCCACACGGCCGGATCGCTGCGAGGCGGAAAAACCGGATGGATGCTAGCCGAATTGCCTAGCGTTGAGGTAGTCAGCGAGGCGCATCGTCGCTTTTTGTTGATGACGTGGGGTCATGGTGGGTTGCAAGCGGTCCGCGTGTTTCCTACCGACGTTCGCGTCGTTTGTCGAAACACGCAACGTGCTGCGCTCGATGGCGCCAAGTCGGAAGGCATTACGATTCGTCATACTGGCGACGTTACCGCGAAATTGAAAGCAGCCGAAGCGGCGTTGTCTACCGCATACGCGTCGTTTCGCACGTATGACCGAGCCCTTGAAACCCTCGCGGCCTATACCATTTCCAAGTCGGAAACGGCGGCGGTCCTTGACACCGTTTTTCCTGGCAATGAGGATGCACGGTCCCGCGCCGCTTTTCTCGCTCAGTACGGCGCTGGACAACGGTATAACCCGACCATTCAAGGTTCGGCGTATGCCTTGCTCAACGGTATTTCCGACTATGTCGATCACGAAACGCGTTCGGCGCATGCTCGCGACCGCGTCAAAGCTTTCGCTAATTCGACAATCGGCATCGGAGCGCGGACTAAGGCGAAGGCGTTGTCAGCACTGGTCAAGGTCGCCGCATAGGGTGAACGCATGACACTAGAGCACGTCGAATCAGAGGCATTGCGGCATCGGCTATCCGCCGCAATGAAGCATGCTCGAAAGGCTAACACGTCGCGAGTCGCGGATTATTTCGCGAGTATCGCGCTTGCCATCGCGACAGAGCTTCAATCCCGCGATGCGTTGATAACCCTCGTTGCCGATATGTTCTCGCCTTACAGCGGGAGTAACGGCGACGACGGCGGCGCAAAGGTACCTCGGCGCGGTCGGCCGAAAAAACCGGGTCCGTCTACTGCAGTCAAACCGGGCGATACCCTAGGTGCACTGTATCAATCGCAGCTGGTCAAATAGTGTAAACGCAAAGAATGAGCGCGCTATCTAAGGCGCTCATTCTAACGCCTACACTAGGCGAGAAGAGGAGTAACAATGGAAACGTGCGAACGTTGTAACAATGCGCCGTGTCAATGTCTTTCAACGGCGGAAATGACGGCGCAGTATACCGTTGACGGGTTTTGCGCGCCGTTCGTGGTAGTGGTGCGCAAGTTGGATGGTAAGCGAGGATCACTGGCCTTCACGCATATGCCGCGATTCTATTTCAATTTCGTCGCGGATAAGTAAACGCCATGTTTTCATGGCTCGCGAAACGAAAGGAGCAGTCGACGCAAATTGCCGCGCTTGAATCAGTGCTGACGGTTCGGGCGCCATTCGGAACCGCCATCATGCGGAAAGGAGCAACGAAAGACGGAGCGATAGCAATTGAAATTGACTTGACGGATTTTGACTTGCCAGTAATCGACATAACACCACGAAAGGAAATTTAGCGCATGACCCTTAATCTTTTGACGTTGTCAAACCATAAAACAATGCTGGGCGAATCGCGTGGATACCTCACGGCGATTCTCCATTTAGCTCCCGAGCGGGTCTCGGGGTTTAATGCGTGCCAGTACGCAGGGGCGTGCAAGGCAACATGTCTTAACACCGCTGGGCGCGGCGTATACCAAAACGTTCAAGCGGCGCGAATCAGGAAAACACGGTGGTTCTTTTCAGACCGTCCATCATTCATGGCGCAGCTGGCTAGAGACGTCGAAACGGTCTGCCGGAAAGCGGCGCGTGAAAAAATGACGCCGGTTTTTCGACTTAACGGCACGTCTGATATTCCATGGGAACGTATTCCGTTCGGCTCTCACGAATCGATCATGTCAGCGTTTCCCGAATTGCAATGGTATGACTACACGAAATATCCGGTCGCGCGTCGCCTTGTACTCCCGAGCAATTACTATTTGACGCAATCCCTTGACGTCGGGATTGGCTCGGAACGAGAAGCACTAACGGCATTGTCTATTGGTCGCAATGTCGCGGTCGCCTTTGACGCAAAGAAAGGAACGCCATTACCATCTAGCTTTCAATTGGGCTCGCAATCCTTCCCGGTTATCGATGGCGACGTTTCCGACCTACGCTTTCTTGACGCGTCACCTGTTATTGTAAGACTGCGGGCAAAGGGAAGGGCGCGCCGCGACACTAGCGGCTTTGTTCGGATAGCAGCATGATCCGCGAAATGGCGCATGCATGCTGGCAAGCAATTAAACTTGCGCTGCTGCTTTGGATGGCAGCGCGTATCGACGGGAGGTAAAGCAAATGGTCTACACGCTTTCGCAGGCAGAATACAAAAAGCGGAAAACGGCACTAACGCGCGCTATCAACGGCGCAGCAAAAGTAAAAGACAATCCTTCAGAGTATCACGTTGCGCTTTTGAAAATCGAAGCAGTATGCTACTCGGCAGCGCGATTGTTTTGTGAGCAGGGATTCCCGGATAATTGGCATCGATGGAACATTGCGTTCGAGGATGCCAATGGTGAATTGACGCGGCTCCCGTCACCATGGCGACGCGTTCGGCCCGTTGCTAATCCATTCGACAATTGAAAGGATGAATCATAATGCGCAACCTAGAACCGGGCGTTAGTCAGTCGAAACGCGATGCATTCGAACATGCCTGCGACATCGAGCCGGATCGACCGGTATGTTTCGCGTGTAAAGCACCGTACGCCGAACGCGATGGCGAAGCGTGTTTCGGCTGCGTCGCGGATGGCATCGCGTGCGCATGTCGGCGGCACTACGTCGCGAAAAATTGCGGCGCTTGCATTGAATGCCTGACCGAACGTTCAAGAGAGCAACGCAACGATACTCTCGACGTCGAAACGCGCGAGAGTATCAAGCAACAAGTCGCAGGCATGTTCGCGGCTCGCGGCGCATGCCTGCATACCCGGCCGGTTCCGATGGAGAATCGCGCGGGAGGTAGCTACTGCAGCACGTGCGGCCGCGTACTTTCTTGATTCTCAGCTGCCCGCTTGTCCCGGTGCGCTAGTACAGGCATCGCGGCAAGCGGGCTTTTTTTGCGTCCTATTCCCTACGCACCAACAATTGCGTTTTCCTGCGTTTTCCTATCCTACCCTATACCTCGGTTCACCTTATGATCGCCCCGCTCTAACGCCATCCTCGCGCGTTCTGCGCCTATGTTCTAAATTACTTACGAGAGTAGTGATCACACCGTTAGCAAGGACCATGCCAGCTGCAAGATCCGTGCCAGTAAATTCTACAATTTACAAAGTTGTACGATCGTACAGGTTGTACGTCCATACAGTACGATCATACAATGTTGTACGATCATACTGTACGTACATACATACTAGTATGAACATACAAGGTTGTACGTACATACAAAGACGGAGGTCGTCACTAAACGGCGCGCGGGCGCGCAATAGCCAAAATTTGGCTATGAACGTCCCAGGATTTCGGCTTCAAAATTATCCGTCGATTTACAAAACAACAGAATCGATTCGATTTTTTCAATTCAATTTTCAACAAAAAACTAAAAAAAACAAATTAAATTTACAAATTTCGTTTGAAAAAATGAAGGTTTGCGAGAGGGGGGGGGTATTAGGAAGGGTGTGCTTCCGTAAAAACGCTTCGCTTGACATGTTTAGCTCCTTTAGCTGCTGAATTTCACGTTCATAATCCGTAAGCTGTTGTTCATAATCCGCAATTGTCTTTCGATTCCTACCGTCGTAAATCTCTACCGCGCTCATGATATCTTATAATTAAAATTTAAACAGGCGGGATCAAGGTCACAGGGAACGGTCGGAACAGGAGTGGGGCTATCCACTGACAGCTCCTGCGCATGGGCTTTGTAGCAGCTCGCAATACATTCCTGTTGATCGTGGCAGTATTTCAGGCAGCTCTCGAAAGTATAACAACCAGAGGAGAAGATCAAAAGCAACAATACGAGATAGGTTTTCATATGTTCTCCGCGATCAAGACCCCGGCGATCACGATAAGCGCACCGAGCACCATTCCACAGACAAAGCTCATTGCTTGTCCCATTCATTCCCGAAATGCGCCAGCGCCGCCTCTCGTAACGCAGTTACGTCCTTAATAACTCTATCAAGATCACAAATATGAGTATACTCCGAATCAAGAAAGTCGTCAAGGTCGACACAGCCATCCCATTTCACCGAGGCACGCGCCCAGACAATCCCATCTTCGTCGACCTTACTTAAATCGATCCAATAGTCCGCCTTCGTTGGCTCCTCAAATCCATCTTCCTTCGTCGCATCACGCCAGATCATTTTCTCACCTCGATCTTATGGCAAACTTCCATCAGTGCCTTAACACTGGTATGCGGATTAAAGATCTTCGTTTGACAATACAGGAACCGCTCTTTTGCTTCATGCTCTTCCGCCGCCAGTACAGCCTTCAATGTGGTCTGTACCAATTCAGTCTCGGTCATGTGTGGACTAAGGAACCACTTCCGACCGTGCATTTCCAGCTTAGACAACGGGTCGTCAATGTCGAAATCCTCCCAGCGGCATTGCAAAAAGAGCCGCCCTTCCGGCCCCTTCCCAACGAAGAACGTCCAACTCTTATACTTGACGTTACTTATAATAGAACGCAGTTTGTTTTCTGTCATGGCCAGTTCACCACATCTGACCGCGTAAAGAGCGTGTGGATTGGCAACCTACTATCAAACTGTTTTACCCTATTGTAGCCGTTGAATTCTTCCCGATCGAGAAGGACCACTACTTTCTGAACGACTAGTTCGGCGTCAAAACAACGTCGCAGAGCTTCAATCAAGGATTCCCCTGTCGTTAGCACGTCTTCTACTACGACGACCTGATCATATTTCTCTACTGGACCTGTAATGCATCCAAGGTCCGCACCACGGCCTTTCGGCTGTTCTCGTATGGTTGCCCAGCCTACATTAGGATAATTCGAGCTAGTCACTGCCGCTGCCGCTAGCATATCACCACCGGCTCCCATCCCGAGCACGGCTTTCGTATTGGATTCGAAAAACGGAGAGATCATACACCCGAGAGCGTATAATCCCTCCGAGAATCGAAGACATCGGCTTAGATCAAACAGCTCATTCGACACGGCTCCGGATTTCAGCGTAAACCCATCACGGTTATAGAAGTACCCGTACCGACGAATGCGATCTAAAACGAAGTCACGCAAATTACTGCTCCTTAGTTTTCCAAAACTCTTCACAGTGGGTCTTATACCAGTGAATCCAACCCGTTTCTCTAGCGAATTCATAGGAACCGAAACCTAAGATCACTGCCATAAGTATCCCCATCGCCACCGGCAGCGCATAAACCGTCCAAGGAGGAAGAGGCAACAAGGAGGCCAGGTAGGCCACCCCCATTACTAGAAGAGCGCCCAAACCTAAGGTTAAAATCATTCCCAACAGAAAGCCGAGGTAAACAGTGCCCGTCCCGAGAACCTTTGCGCCAGCTTCACAGACTTTCTTGTTCATCTAGATTACTCCAAAGTACCGCAGTGCCGCTAGAACGACGGCAACATTCGCGGCTGTTTCGATGTAAGAATCTACCTTTTCCCAGAAGGTCAATCCTTCCCAAAATGTTTCCGTTGTTTCCGTTCGTTGTTCGAACATTATTTATGCACTCCCAAATCCAGTGCGAGATCCTTGGCCGCTTTCGACGCCAGCAAGTCGATCATAGTATTCGCGCTACTACTCGCGTTTGTTCCGCTCTGCCCGAAGATCACACTTGGGACGAGCGGGCCTTGATGCTGCGCAAATGCCTTAGCCCACTCAGCCATCACCGCTTGATAGGTCATCAACTTAGCCTGGAGAGCCCCGTCCGCCTCGATGATTTGCTTTTTGTAGTTCGAGTCGGCGGCGGCTTGGAGATCCTTGGCGAGCTTGTATTGCCCCGCTTCTTCTGCAGCAGTTTTCGCCACGGACAGCTTCTTCTGGGCCTCGGTCTCGGCGACTTCCTTCTGCTGTTGCGCTTCGGTGACTGCTCTTGCCTTAATGGCTTCCTGCTCCCATTTAGCTTTGGCGGCAGAGGCTTCACCTTCACGCTCTGTCGTTAGTTTATTTTGTTCAGCGCGTCGTGCCGAAGCCATTGCGGTTTGCACGTCCATCGCTAATTGTTGTTGCTGCTGAATTTGTTTCTCGACTTCTTGATCGTAGTCGAGTTTGGTAATGGAAAAGTTAAACGGCTTGATCCCAAACGTAGGAAGAATGGCCTCTTCTTGTCGCTCCGGTTTTCCATCCGGGCCACGCTTCAGCTCGACCACCGTTACGGTTTTCTTGACGCCGGTAATCGGGTCATCGATCCGTTCGTCGCGTTGGTTAGTACGGTATACGCCATCCTTCACCTGATCTTCGATGTCCCAAATGAGTTCGTTTCGGCTTTCGGCGGACGACTGCTTACTACTCATGAGCGGGCCAGTCATATACACCGACTTATTCACGATCGGCTCGACCAGTTGGTGTTGAATCGCGTCAATGGACCCAAAGCGAGTATGGAGCTTGGTCAGGTTTTCGATATCGAGGGGCATTTCAAACTGAATGCTACCCTTCATGATTGCATGTCCACCATCATTGAAGCGGATAGGAACCTCGAAAGGGTAAAAACTTTGCTTCGGGTAATGCGTTGCGCGGCCGAACCCTTGCCATTTAGTGCCGCCTGTGGTCGCCCACGTGAGCGTTCCGGCTAGAGGGCTCTGTACGACCATAATTTCATCCGCGTCCAGGCTCTCGAAGATGTTGCCGCTGAGCACGAGGAGCCCGAGCAGCACGACCGACACGATGATCGCGGTAATACGACCGCCACTAAACCAATTCGTTGACAATTCCTCATCCCACACTTGCTTCGGCGCCATTAAAGTTTCTCCTTATGTTCTTCTGTCAGTTCTTGTTTACGCCTTTGTAGCGCAAGCTCTTGTTGGAAGAGCTTTTCTGCTTCGGCCAATTCACGCCACCGTTCCTCTACCTCGTGCTGCTTCCGCTGAAGGCTTTCCCGTGTTCGAAACATCGGAAAGGTCGGCTCCTGAAACAAGAGCGGGACAATAAGCTGAGAGCCAAAGAACAATACGATGGATAAGGTTACGAGCACGTCGAGGATCAATGCTATCACCATTACACACCCGGCCTTTCTGTAAAACTTACCTGCATGAATAACGTTCATACTCCTGAAACTGGGCGATACTATCTTGTGCGGAAGTATGCAGAATAAAAACCCCGCCTTTTTCTTGCCATAGATGTCGATACCGCTTCAGATCATCAATGAGAACATCTCCCGGTTGACAGAACCAGTTCTTATGCTTTGAACGGCACGTCACTAATGGAACCCCTGGGAAATGTTCTTCTGCCCACTTGATCTTTTGAATCTCGGCCCATTCTCCGTGGGGAACTCCGGTGAGGATAATCGGACGATAGACCTTAACCGCCTCGTATAAATCCATTGCGTCAGGCATTAACGGGAGATGGCGATAGAAATTGTTGAAATTCTCAACGTGGTCCCAGAATGCCCCTTGGTCTTTTTCGTACACACGAGGATGCACGCCGAAGAGACGGGTAAATTCTCCGTCAAAATCCGCCAGCACCCCGTCACAGTCAAGGAAGAGCTGCATTATTTCGGCCGATTCAGCTTATCTATGAGAATCACCCAGCCGCCGAACAAGAGGATCGCCGCGGTCGCGAGCCCAGCGAGGCTGAGTTCCGGAGCAGAATGCCCGACAGGAGCAAGTTTCTCAAGCTGTTGCGCGGTAGGGCAAAGGACGTTGAAGAGTTTGCAGATCAAGTTCATGAATGAGAGGTCCCGGGGTATCCAGTCCAATCTCTAGATACATATTTAGCAACCTCGTCGAAGATGTACTTAGTGATAGGGTACATCCTTGTATTTGAAAATCCCCCAAAAAATTGGTGAAGCTTCTGAGCCTCGTCTTCAGTCTCGACCCGAATCACGATTTCGAACGCGTCGAACGCTGGCGGAATTAGGACCTTCCTCGAATCGACTTGCATGTGTCTTTCCTCCGTTAGAGAAACACGAACATAGAACTGACTAAGGGTTTTCATTATTCTGGTGCTCTATCACTGAGCTACTATCCAAGTTGGATAGGCAGGAGTTAAACCTGCGACCCCCAGATCCGTTAGATAACCTTAATCAAGCGGCTCGTGTTTAATACCTAGTTTTGTACAAGTTGCGGCTCGTGTCGTTTTTTTTATAAAGCGCCAGGGTGGATTCGAACCACCATTAGGGCTAGCACCCAAACCTATTTCATCACAGGAACTCGGCGTACGTTCCGTGCCCTTTTGACTTCCTAGTGCTCGTGCCAATGAGCGACTGAACGCAAGTAAAACCTGCATGAACATTTGATAAGAAGAGCGAGGTTGCCGCCTGTTTAGCCTCAGTATGCGGCAATGAGGTTTACTATCTTTGTTTTTTGAAGCAAGTATGGGTAGCTTTTCAGTTGCAAGCTAGCCTGTCTATTGTCAAGTAGGTAACGCTCCTCGATCGGCTCATACAGTTAAAAGAAGCGAGAACGTGTTATCGGCTTGGGAGAGTCGGGTATCGATCCCGACATTAACCGGCTTTAAAGGCCCGTTGCTTTTCCATTTGGCGATAACCCAAGATCCAGTCGGCTCTCACTTTTGTTTTTTCACACGAACATATTGGCGTCAGAATGGTTTTTAGTGCTCTACCATTGAGCTACGATCACCGTGGGTGATCGCTGGGACTTCGTGACCATCTTCACTGCCTCCCGTTTGATACCCGAACGTGTAAGACAAGAAGGTGTTTTTCTCAATCAATTGGAATGATAACCTTCTCATTTCGGCTCAGGGTTATGGATTAGAATCCTTTGGCGAACTCGTTAATCAGTTGCGGTGTAGCGGTATCAAAGCCGACGCAATCCATCATACCCGGGTCACTAGGATCAGCGATCGTGAAATTCGTCGCCGTCATCCCGATCACCACGCACTTGGCGTCTTTTCCTTTTGCGCGTCGGTATCCATCGAGCGCGGCTTTCGGGTGAACGCGCCCCGCGTAAGTCTCGTTGTCAGTAATGATACAGAACACGTCCGCTGGAATGCCATTCCTTTGGGCATACTGCATCGCTTGAGACGCGTCGGTTGATCCGAACGAATTCGACTGCATGACTTTTGCCGCTTCTTTCAGCGACATTCTCGGGTTCAGCTTCAACGGGGTAAACGTGTGATTGAACCCGCCGATGAAATAATTCTCCTCGACGTTCGCAATTACGAGGGCCATTGCGGCGGCGCCAATATTAGGAGTAAGACCCGGCACCCCAGCAATAACACCGCCCATCATTGAACCGGACACGTCAATGCCAAAGAAGAATCGTTTTCCCGTTGGCTCAACGGCTTTGAACGCCAGGTAAAAGGCTGAATCGAGCGCATGCACGATTGATTGCACGGGCACCCAGGTCTTATCGTCCGTTTTCGCTTTCAATTGCTGGGCGTAAGACAAGAATCGATTCTGCATCCCGTGACCAGCGGCATAGGTGAGGTTCGCCGCGAGAATCTGGATAGGATGGACACGGCCTTTAACGATCAGATCCTTGTCCGCCAGCTTATCCTTGATCAGTCGTTCTGCCTCTGACAACGGCGTCAATAGTCCTACGCGCGTCATCGTTGCGAGATTTCGGATGATCATCGTAATGCCACCAGTCTTAAGGAGCGATTCCCAGACCTCCGGCGCTTTCAAGAGCTGTGTCGGCACGATTTCGCGTGGGAGATTGTAATCGGCAATCAGCTGTGCCGCCTTCCTGATTGCCTTTTGGCTCGTTTCATCCTTCAGCTCTTGCAAGAGCAAGGTGCCCCGAATGAGCGCAGGACGGCCTTCGTCAGGAATCGAAATTACTTCTCGACCTAGCGCGAATTCGAACGCGGCTTTCTTTCCGTTGTCCACGGTGACAGGGTGCGTCAACCGAAGCAAATCCCGGTGTGACCACCCGTCGCGAGACTGGTATTTCACGACCTGATTCGCAAGGGAGTCCGTCTTGCGATCGAGGTACCAATTGCGCACCGCGTTCTTCAAAGCGCGGCCCCATCCACGATATTGCGTCACGAACGACACGAAATGAAACAAATGCGTGCCGGTTCGTGCAACCTGTGGCAACTTCGAGAGCGCGTACTTTCGCACTTCCTCGTTGCCGTGAGCCGCCGCATACGCCAGTGTCAAAAGCGCCGGGTCGTTCTTCGGTGCCCGACCCGCGTCCGAGATTGCCACAACTTCATCGACGAGACGCTTCCCATCTTCCATGAGGCACGCTTTGATCGCGGTCAGGTTCTCCTTGGTATGCTGCTTCTGCGAAGCGTAATACGTACCGCCCTCGCTGCCGAGAATGAGAAACCGCCGCAGCTGGCCAAAGTTACCAACCGAGTAGACATAGCCCCCGGCATGGTTCTTGACTTGCGTTTCGTCGAGCGGTTCCGTTTGTGGAACCGGAGCAGAAATCTCGTGTTTCAAGTAATTCGCCATCGTTTTTCCTTTTCGGCCCGTTACGATCGAGAGCCCCGTGGACGCGTAATCAGCCCACGGGAATCTCTCTTTCGTCAGGAGGTAACTGCTATGGCCACCTTGCGTGGCTGGTTCTTTACTTATGCTATTTTGCGGCCCGTGTCAAGCGTTTTCCTACCAGCTGCTGCCTTCGAGGATTATTTTTTTGCAATGCGGGCAAGTGATAGTGACTTCGGTTGGCTCGCTCCCGCAAGTGGAGCACCCGCTCTCGGGCGTATAGGTCCCGATAGTGTCTCCAACCTTTAGCATAAACTCGCGGCGACAGTCCTTTTGCGTACAGAGGATTGGGACTTCCCTCGCGCGTTCTGTTCCTGCTTTATCGCGGCTCATTTACTAAAAATCCAATGAGAGACGTCGTCGGGGACCTGACTCCCTTTATTGTATTGAACTTTCCACCCAGCGTTACGATAAAGGCTCTCAAAATCAAGCATATGACTACCGTAGATTTCCTGCTTCGAGAAGTGGGGGGACAGTCCTTCTACCAGCTCTTCCTGCCAGATCTTTACGCGGCCGCTACCGCCGCGCTTTTTTAGTATCAAATTAACGAGCTTGATTACTTCTTCTGGGATACTCCCCATGCATTCTTCAGGCGTAATTGGAACGGTCATCGATCATTCCTCCAGACGTTTTCACACTTCCGCATCACCGAGAGCAATCGCGTGGCAGCGACCGGCGCAAAATTCCAGACATCCACCCCGACGTTGATCCGCCTTTCACACAGCTGCCAGGCTTGATGAACATGGCCGCAAAACATCCACTTATTTGGATCGTGTGGCGGTCTCAGGTGCTCGAATCGCAGCTCTTCTGAATGATCAGCTTGATCCCCAGCTTCTTTGTCAGGCATGTGCGAGAGCGTAACTTCAAATTCCCCCAGCTGCAAGGTCGTTGGCGGCTGGATGATTCCCGCGAGTTGACCCCATTCCATGTAGTCGCGGCAATGTTTTTCGAAGTGCTTCGATTGATTTCCGTCGCGGCCAGGCGCCCAACAGTTGTCGTGATTACCAGGCCAGAGATATTTAGTCCCGCGACAGTATTGAAGATATGGAACACTCAAGTGGCGCCGAGACATCCCGACATCACCGAGCACGAGCACAACACCATCCTCGGGCACAGTGTCATTCCACAACTCGCAGAGAGCCCGGTTCATGTCTTGAATTGTGGGGCCGAGCGTCAACCGCGCAGGGCAATAGATCAGGATGCCGCGCTTGTTGCCCTCGTTGTCCACCGACTCGTGATCAAAGTGGAGATCCGAAGTAAAGTACAGTTTCTCAATATCGATCATGATACCGCGATCCTTTTAAGGAAACTTTTCTTGCGCCGTTTCCGTTCGTGAAACAAAACTCTCAACTCGTTTAGCGGCTTACCTTCTTCGATCGAAACTTTCCAGACCCGTTCAAGTGTTTCGTCTGACATCCACCGCACGAGCAACTTAGCCATTATTCTCTCCGGGAAGAAGCTTCAGTTGTCTATCAAAAAACGCCCGCTCACACTCTTTGCATCGCCGAACGTAAGTGGGGGAAACGAAACGACTCACCACTCTTTCAACAACATGACCGCACTCTAGAAATAAGGTCGCGCGCCATCTTTGAATAGGCTCCAAAACGCCGTCACGGACTTTGATCATTATGGCTTTCTTTACTCTTTTTTGAGGGCCGAGTCAAGGAGAATACAATCTCGATCATCCAAAATCCGCCAAGGATTGCGAACATGGTCCATTCAGGCATCTTCAGACTCGTAAGCACCGCCGTACTTTCTGCCCCAACTTTCCAGCTGCCCCAATGACGGCAATCGACGTTGGTGTGTTTCGAAACGCGTGACCTTACATCGACACGACACAATCGGTCGTTCGCATTGTCGGCAATCTTCTACGCGTTTTCGCTTAGGCTTACTCATGGCGCGTCCTTTCTCTTCATCGGTTCGAGATTGCACTTTTCATGTTTTACTTGAAGAGCTTTTACCAGTCGGCTGCACACTTCACCTTGATGCTTCTCGCACCAGTAGTGAAGGGCCTTGCAACGAATTTCGGCTGTCTTGGTCACGGCTTGCGACAGAGACCGTTAAACAGCCCTTGTGAGACAGGGGAAAACTTAGGGGCAGTTTCCGTTGTCACTACAGGACCGCACCCTTGAGGGTCCGGATCGTGGATAGTATGCATCGCGATCAAGGAGTCGTTATCTCCGCGTTCGACCCAAATATTTTGCACAAAAACCGGCCGTTTACATTCGGAACACTTATAGGGGGTCATCATCGCATCGCCTGTCGAAGAACCGCCCGCACGTACGATGGCGCAGGGCTTGACCTCCCACCTTTCCCAGTTCGTGCCAGCGTCAGCCCCTTGATACCTTGCCGTGGCGGCATCCAAACATCGTGGCGCCCATCTTTACTACGACAGCGAAAACCAAGTCGCTCAAGCATCCCGATTGCCTCACCAAGCGTAAGGTTCGGGGGAATGTCGCTAATCATGACTCTCCTCCTTCGAGTAAGGGTGGCGGTCGTCGGCGCAGTTATCTCGCTGGCAATCATCACCGCCGCAGTCGCAGTACTGACACTCTCCATCGGTGTAGTGGTTCTGAGCCTTACACACGTTACAGTACCAGAATTCAGCCATGTCCGTAACCTCCTTCATGTAGGAGAGCATAACACCTCTGGGTTTCTTGTCAAGCCCTTGTCGACCCTTGATTTTCGTCAACAATTCTGCTAGTATACGCGGATGATCAAAAGACGAGAACACGCGCTTTACAGTATCATGACCAGATTTGAGCGACCAACCCGACCGGGAAAAGTTCGGCGCGATTTCCTTCCGCAATGTCTTTCCTGTCGAGAAGTTCGTTTTTATTACGATATCCACCATCATTGTCAGAGTTTACCCCTGGAATGTATCGCGGATCTCTTTAAGGCCCACAAGCTTTCTATCCCAGTCATTGCAGCGAGGGGCAACATCGATCAACAGCACCTCTATGCCGTAATGCGGCGGGAAGAATATCTGACTGATCAAGACGCCTTCGGCATCGAGTACGCCACTGGGAGACATATCTCGCGCTGGTCCATTCCGAATAAACGTTTACAGCGGGAAATTTGGTGGAAGCTCAACAAGCATAAATACCCTGAGTTTCCTACGCCGTGGCCGAAGCATCCGGTGAAGTCAAGTTACTTTCTAAGTCAACAGGCTCGTTTAAAGAACCGCCTAATAGGTAGGGCGAGAAAAAAGCGGTCGGCTTATTACAGTCTCCCGCTTTCTTGCTCGCCCTATTTTGACAACGAAAGCTTTATTTCAGACGAAGAGCAGCAAGCACTATCGTCAGGAGATCTTTTGCCTGAGGCTGAGACGTTCCCTTCAAGCGAGCAAACGCATCTCGAACTACCGAGCGTTGCCCAGGCGGAAGAGAAAACGATTCCAACAGAGCCTCCAACTCTTCAACCTGATCCGGTACGGACTGACCAATTAGATCCTGAAGCTCTGCCACCATTGAGCGAGCAGTTGGCAACCCTACGCTGTGAGGGTTATACTTCATCTGAGAGTTGTACAGAATCTTGTCGATGCCTGCCAGTTTCGCGATTACCGCTCGACGTTGAGACTCGTTCAGCGTAAGAGGCTTCATGCTGCTTTCTCCTTCATCCCGTTGAGGGCCAGCTTCGCCAGCTGAGAGGGGGCCGTGTGGCCCCGTTCCCAGCGATTAACCGTGGCGACAGTGACCCCGAGTTGATGAGCAAACTGTTCTTGCGTCATCCCGGCCGATGTTCGCAAATCTCTAATTTGTTTCTGTGTCATTCACTCTCCTTAGTAGCGCTCCCCCACCACCCAGGTCCGCCCGATGCTGCTTGATCATTTCCGCGCGTGCCTTCTCCAGCTCCTTAATCGTTCGAATCATACTTTCCTCCTTTTAGTTCCCCGTAGAAGGGGTGTGGCTCTTTCTTAGCACTTACTCCGTGTGATTCTGATTTCACGTGCAAAAGATACCGTTTTTCGGGGATTTTAGCAAGTAAAAACTAAACACGCGTGTAAGTCATTGAATCGCCTCCTGCTTCACACCTCCCGAAACTCTCGATACCGGATGGCAAAAGTTTAGCGAATCCAGGCAATTGCAGCGGCACTTGACGCCTTCAAATTCCTGATTAACCTCAAAAAATGGTTTTCAGCGCACCATCGTGTCGGGCCGACAGGCGCTGGCACGGCCAGGGTGAGCTTCGGTAGGTGTTAAGATTTTTTTTTGCTTCGGTGAATTTTTTCTTGATTCGATCATTTTCCGGACTTCTTCACGAGAAGGTTCTGACAATTCTTCTTCAGTGAATGAGCCTCGGGGCTCTGCACGGACGAGATAATTTCTCTCTGCCGCATGCAGCTTTACGCCCAGTTCCGCTAGATTCTCCCCACCGATCATCACGAGCAGATACGCGATCAAGCTTACAAATCCGAATGAAAGTGCGCTGCCGAGAAACATTCCGCAATACAGTCCTCGTCGAAACATAATCCTCACCTCCAGGCTGAGATTTAGTAATCTCATCACGTTTCTAAAGGGAATGCAACTACTGTTTATTTTCCTCCATTTCTCGTCGGAGTTGATTCTGGGGCCGCTTTTTACGGCGGTCCTTCATTACGCCCGACTTCCTCTTGAGGCTTTCAAGGACGAAGGGATTCCTGGCAACTGGGTTTTTCTTCTTCGTTCCCATTAGAAAGTCGGGGGAGCAGGACGGCCGAATTCGGCGCGGTGACGTTCCCCGGCCTCCCGTTCAGCCTTTGCCTTTTCTTTCTTCTGGATTACGATACACGCCTTACAATACCTAGCGAGCCCGTCTGGCGCCTCGGCCCGTCGATGGAAGTGAACGACCCTCTTAGGCTCTTCACAGCGGTGGCACTTCTTCATTTTCTTTTTCATAATGGAGGGCCTTTCGCACGTAATTTCTTCTTGCCTGAAGGCAAGCTATACGACAGGACACCTGTTGTCAAGGGAAACTTCTTGACTTCTTCGCGCTTTTCTTCTATCATCTCCGGATTCCATAAGAGAAAGGAGCCCTATGTCTTCGAATCTCATTCCTGACAACCTCGATACCGTCGACCCTCGTGACCTTTTTCTCGATCGGCACAAACCGACCGACCCGACGCCGCATCAAAAACTCGCCATGGCGTTCTTCACCCTTCTCGCGTCCGACCTCCGGCAAGACGTCTCGTCAGAGGATTACCTGAGCGATTGGCGGTGCGCAACCACCCCGAACGCGAGTTTTACGTTTTTCGCACAGATACTAAATCTAGATCCGGAGTATCTTCAGAAAAAGTTTCGGAAAATGACGCCGGAGCACTATAAAGAATTACTTGCGAGTGGACAAGTGGGCACACAATTCCGAATTAAACGAGCGGGGTCGCGAGTAAGGCCATCCGCTGATCGAGGGTACCATTAATATATGAGAAACATTCGTATTCCAATTACTTCCGGCGCACCTTCTTTCCAGCTGGAACATTCAACTGAAGTAGTCGCTGGAGTTCACGATATAGACCGTTGCTTTGGGCAACCGTGTTCGATTCATAACAAAACCGACCATAACATGCGATCGTTTCCGCAGCACTGGCGAGACGATCGCGGCATCATGGAACGAATCTGCCCACATGGCGTTGGTCATCCCGATCCTGACGAGTTAATGTTTCAACCCGCATTTTACGAGAAATTGAAGTACGAAAGAGTCCATGGATGTGATGGGTGTTGTATAAAACCTAATAACTAAAATACGAGAGCAGCGACGTGGATGGGGACACGTTGGGTTGTGCAGGGCCTGTCCGTCTGCATGTGGATAAATCCCGCAAGGGATGAGTGAGAGTTCGATCCTCTCAAAACGGAAGCCGGTTCGATTCCGGCCTGCTCTCATTTTTACATACAAGATATAGGGTTACTCATTTGAGTAAACCACTACATCTTGTAAGGCAGTGTATTACTTGAGATTTCCTTGACTTCGCGGCTTCTTTATGGTATCTTACGGGATTCTTTTTTTACAATAGGGGTAACAGTTGGATAAATATAGCACCATCGTTTTAGACCACCGTCGTCACTCGTTCATCCAGGTTGATTCGGAAATCTTGAGACTCATGCCGAAACTAGGAGGTACCGCGTTCGGCGTGTATTGCGCCCTAGTGTCCTTCGCTCGGCCAATGCGCCCTCACGTGTACCCGAGTCTTGAAACCCTGTCTGAAATGACCGGATTCTCGAAAAACTCGATCATAACCGCTGTAAAGACGCTTGTAACACATGGCTTGCTTGAATACAAGCGCGGCTCCTCGAAACACGCCACAAACGTCTACACGCTGCTTCCCACCCCGACGCTTGAAGACTCCCAAAAATTGGGCATCGACCAGCCGACGAATCCCAAAATTTGTGATTCTAGAGTCCCAAAATTTGCGCCCGAAGTATATGAAGGGGAAGTATATGAAGAGACTATCGTCTCTTCTGTGAAACCTGAAAAGCCGAAGAAGGTCAAGAAGCCGCCCGCAGAAACCGACCAACGCATCCGACCTTTCTTCGAGGATTGGAAGACCCGCAGCACGCTCGCTGCTATCTTTCCCGACCCAACGCCTTACGGTCAAATTGCGGCTCAAGTCCACCGGTTGCCCACCGAGTTTACGTCAAGCGTACTCCGGAGCGCCATTAACGAGTTTTTCTTGCGTCCAGATCCTTGGGTAAAAAACAATCTCGGGCTCACGTTTAAAGGCTTTTTCCATCAACTTCCACGGATCGCGCAGAAGCAGCAAACTCCTCGGCAAGAAAAACGGATCATGCTCGCGGATGTGAACGGTGAATAAGCTCGAACGGCGGAACCTTGAGCGGGCCTTGGAGTTGATCACGCAAGGGGCGTACCAAGAAGCAGTCTCGATTTTTAAGACACTGCTACGGATTAAGAGTCATCCAACTCTTACCCCTATTGTAAAGTCTTTTTCTTCTCAGCCTCGTCAATCTGGAACAGCCGTGCCAAAGAAGAAACGCATCGTTTCTCGGAAAACAATAGAAAGATACAAACGAGAACACCCGCTGTGTGAGGTGTGTGAAAAAACGCCAATGGCTGATCCTCATCATCTTTTATCGGTTGGATTAGGCGGAAGCGATATTGAACAAAATCTCTTACGTTTATGCTGGAATCATCATATTGGTCCGAATGGTTGGCATACAATTGGAATGTATAAGTGGTTTGACGCATTCCAAATGTATCTAAGTTACGAGGCGTTAAAGAAAGTAGAAGCACGCTTACTGAAAGGTTGCGATGAAGAAAGCGACACTGTCTAACTTACCATGCGATTTCGAAATGGAACAACACGCCCTCGGAGCAATGCTTCGTGGTGGAACAGAAGGGGCGGAATATTACCAGTATCTCAATGTTGATTTGTTTTCGGAACCACGGCACGTTCTTGTAGCCACGGCGGTTCAAGAGGTTGTTAATGAAAAAGGGACGGTGGAGTTTGTGCATGTCCTGTCTGCGCTTGATGCCACTGGGGCTAGAAGTGCGGCGGGTGGACTTGATTACCTCAACGAACTTGCAGCTACGAACATCGTTGCTGCGAAGAAACCGATTCAAGTGGTTGTCCATCTTGACGACTACCGACTCCGTCGTTTTGCCCTTCAAATCCGGGATCGTCCGGTACTGTCGACCGGGCAAGAGGAATACGAAAAGCTGCTGGCAGAAGTTCAAGCCGCCCGTCGTTTCATTGTCCCGCCCGCGCACACGGCCGAAGAAGCGGTCCTAAAAGCGATTCTCGAAATCGATTCAGGTCACGCGGCTGAAGTCCCGATTGGTATCGTGGCCTTCGATCGCAGCGTCGGTGCGCGACGAGGCGATCTCGTGATGGTGGGCGGTCGGACCTCGGCAGCAAAGACCGTCCTTGGCCTCAACATGGCCCGTGGCGTGGTGGAACGCGGCGCGGGTGCCATCGTCCATTCGTTCGAGATGTCGGCCCCTCGCCTGATCAAACGGATCTTTGCGCATTACACCGGAATCGAGAATTGGAAGGTTCAGCGGGGCCGTCTCAGTATTTCCGAAAAAGACATGATCGGAAACTCCGCGAAGGATCTTCGTACACGAAAGCTATTCATCCGCGACCAACAAGGAACATGGCCACAACATTTGGCGGCGTATGAAACGCTTGTACGTTTAAATCCGGATATTGAACTACTTGTGGTTGATTACATTGGATTGATTCACGGTATTCCAGAACGCGAGCGACATTTACAATTAGGAGTTATCACTCGCGATCTAAAGAACCTCGCTCACAGGTTGAATATTCTTGTTGTCGCACTTTCGCAGTTGAATAGAAAAACAACTGAACAAGAACGTCCTACTTTAGAAAACTTTCGCGAGTCGGGGTCTTTGGAACAAGATAGTGATATATGTGTGTTAATGTTTGCGCCTGAGTATAAAGAAAACAAATCGCAAGGTGTTTCGCGTCCTGAGAAATTAATACTAGACATTGCAAAACATCGCGATGGAAATGTAGGTGAAATAGATGTCTGCCTCGATAGGAGATTTTGCCGGATCGTGGACTGGCCTGCTGAAGCCGAAGGACCCGAGTCATGTTCCGCAACAGAAACAAGCGAAGAGATACAAGCCCCACTTTCGTTTAACGGATATACCGATCCCTCCCCCATTGAAAGCTTGGGAAGTGATCCCCCGTGGGAAGAGGATTAGATTTGACGCAGTTATGTCCGGATATGGCGACCACTGGTGTGTAAATTGCGGCACCCCAATAACATGGTATAAAGGAATAACTAATGCAGAATATTGTTCATACCGATGCGGCGACCGATTCTATCAAGCTCGACGACGTAAAAATCGCGCGGGCCATTCTACAGCAAGCGGGCGCGGACATAAAACATAACCCTTATGGTCGACGAGAAAACGAGCGCTTTTTGCAGGATCAAGAGCGGGTGTTGGAAGTCATCGGCGAGGCGCAGTGGTTCTTTCTTGACGACGATGACGACAACGCGACCCACGGGTTTTTTTGGTGCACCGCGCTGGCGGGGGTTGACGCTGGGTACATTCGAAAACAAGCTCGGGCCTTTCTTGTACGCGAAGGCTCTTTATTAACAAAAGCAGAACGTCATCGGCTTGCTGCTTTAGCTGGCAAACGGCGCCTGCGACAGCATTTTCAACGCCCCCCCGATCTTCGAAAGAAATGCGCCAAAGATAGCTGCTTTCGCCTTACCAAGGTGGAGTTCTGCAAATATTGCGAGAACCCCGCGCTCGCGGAAGCCACTTGGCAGGACTCTGTGTGTAGCAAATGCGCCACCCCGATCAAGGTTGTTTCTGAGCACCACCAGCGCCGCCCGTATTGCAACGCCTGCCAACGTCTCTGTGTTCGGGTAGGATGCTACGCCATTCGACGAGCGGGCTCGCGAACGACCACGTGTCCAGTTCATCATCGGGTGGAAAGAAAACGCGGCGTATTTGGAACGAAGCTAGGGAAAACCTACGGGAAGCCTTCCCCTTCGGCTTTATTTTAGCCGTCAACGGCTGTCGGCTTAATGTCAATCACTAAGATTCCAACAGCAAATGTGATAAAACGGTCACGTCTTACAGATGGGGAGCGTCAGAAACGGTGGCGAGAACGTCACCCGGAAGAATCTAAGGCTAAAGGCCGTAGGAAAAACGAACGGCGAAAATTCAACAAGAAGGTCAAACTTGGGGATAATCCTGACCCCCTTTTCGAAAAATTCATATGAAGCGAATTTACACGCAAACCGTCACCCTACCTGAAACAGAAGCGGTCGCGATCCTTGTGAAGGACTTAAAGAATGCTCAGCTTACGATTGCAAGGCAACAAAAGAAACTCGATAAACTTCAGCGAGAAGCCGATAACGGTAGTGAATCTATAAAGCGTCTTGATATCGTCCGAGAGGAATTTACGCGACTAGTGGAAGTACTTGGATATGAGCGATCAGATTGGAACTAAAGAATGAGTGAAGAAGTTGTTGTATCCGAAATGAACATTTACCAACGCCTGCATTCGATCATGAGCGAGCTTGAGCGTGTTCATAAGACTGATGGCAAAAACGGCTTGAAATACGATTTCGTGTCACACGATTCGGTTTCGTCTGCGGTTCAGCCGCTCTTTGTAAAGTATCGCGTCTTTCCTGCCTCTCAATTTACCACCATCAAGCAGGACGGAAATCGCACCGAACTAGAGATGTACATCACCTTCGTAAATATCGATAGACCAACTGAGTCAGTTCGCGTAGACGGTTTTGGATACGGAATCGATACCCAAGACAAGGGTCCTGGCAAGGCGTATTCGTATGCATGGAAGTATGCGATTATGAAAGCCCTTTGTATGCGAACCGGCGATGATCCGGAAAACGACAACGTGGATCATAAGCCCACAAATAATGGGGCTACTGGGACGAAGTTTATTTCCGACAAACCTTCAGCGCCGAAATCGAAGTGGACGCAAGTTGACGGCTGTATTTCTGAGGCTCAAGGTCGGTTAATTTGGGCGAAAATGTTGAACAGTAAAAAGGTCGCCAAGGAAGAGCTGCAGACTTTTCTGAATGAACAGGGCTGGAAGATGATCAACGCCATTCCAAAAAACTGTCTTGAGGGAGTGATTAAGTACGTGGAAAGCGGTGTGGCGCTGTAATGGAAGACCTATATCCGTTTCAGTCCTTTGCAAAGATGGCAAGGTTTAACCGTGAAGTTGTCTGCAACGAAAAAATCGATGGCACAAATAGTCAGATATTAATTCCGGACATCTCAGGTGAATTAGGTAAAGATAATGAAGGGAACGATATCCCTTTTCTTGTAGGTTCTCGTACACGATGGATTACTCCCGGTGACGATAATTACGGGTTTGCGAGTTGGTGTTACGCAAATAAAGATGAACTTCTTAAGCTTGGCCCCGGGCGTCATTTTGGTGAATTCTGGGGTCAAGGAATTCAGCGCAACTACGGGCTGAAGGAGAAACGCTTTAGCCTCTTTAACGTGCATCGTTGGGGTGAAGAGCGGGATCTAAAGAAATACCCTAATCCTCCACCCTCTTGTTGTCTTGTAGTACCGACAATCTGGCGGGGCTTAATGGAAGAGCTGAATGTTGGCGGCTTGATCGAGATTCTGAAACTGCATGGCTCTTACGCAGCTGAAGGATTTATGCAACCGGAAGGTATTGTTATTTACCATATGGCGTCCGGTACCGCATACAAAAAAACAATAGAAAACGATGCGACCCCGAAGTCGTTACAGCCATAGTGATAGAAGCCTACGAAGACCCAGACCTCACGTTCGATGAGGCTCGGCATATCTACCTCTACAAGGGGAAGCGCGCTAATAGTGTAACGCAAATAATAAAGGCTGGTAATTTGTCAAAGGATTACGGGGACGTTGACCCGAAAGTCCTAGCAAATGCGGCTGCGCGCGGAACGGCGGTTCACTTAGCAATCGAACGGTACCATGACGGCACCCTTGTCTTCGAAGACCTCCACGAACAAATCCTTCCTCGCGTTATTGCCTACCAAGAGTTTGTTTCCGACTACAACTACGAACATCTATGCTCCGAGAAAAAATACTATTCGAAGAAGTGGGGCTTCGCTGGTGGCATGGACGCCGTTGGTATTATCCCGACGTACAAGGGGGAGACTTCACGGAAGTTAGTCTTAATCGATTACAAGACCAGTTACGAAACCGATATCCCAGGGTGGAGCATCCAGGTTCAGGCATACCGGGAATTGTGGAACGAGAATAACCCTAATCATCTTATCGACCTCTGTTTAATTTTATGGTTGAATCGCGATGGTAAGTACGAAATTTTCGACGCGAACGACAAAGAATCCTGGGCGCTCTTTGTCTATGCTATTCGTATCCTTAATTGGAAACGCAGGCATAACCGTAAATAGCTATGGACGAAAATAAACTCCCATCGGTTCTTGACGGCCTTGGTTACTTCGAGGTTGAATTAGCTCAAGCTGATCTCGATGAAGTTGATCTTGTCGAAGCCGCGCAGGACTTTCTTCAGCGCGTGGTGTATCCCCTTATTGACCAGATTCACGAGTCGCAAGATCCTGTGGTTGAGGCGGCATTTAAGGCGCATCGTGCGGCAGTGAAGGCACGGGGCGATCTCCTGGCTCCTTTAGCGGAAGCGGTAGAAAGAGTCAAGAAAGCGCTAGGGCGGCGTGAGAAACTCTTGCGCGACCGTGAAGAATCTGCTAAGAAGGACCACGATCCTGACGATTTAACCCCTACCCCGCGACATGAAGTGACGACGTTGCGTCAAGTTGGGGTGTCGTCTCGGCCGCGATGGAGGTATAGGGTTACACATGAAGAAGAAATCAAGCGAGAGTACCTTGCCGTTGACGACCGAAAAATCAACGTTACCGTTCAGAAATTTGGTCGGCATGCTGAACAAATGGTTGGCGGCATCAAAGTCGAAGAAGACGAAGACCGAGTGACAATACGGAGGAAGAAATGATAGCAAAGGCGCTCTGGAGCATTTTGTTTCTTTCTATACTTTCCGGTTTATTTAGCGGCCTCTTTCTTAGTGTTGCAGAAAATGAGGGCGTTGAAAAGAAATATAGGGACTGGCTCGCAACAGCTTTAGGCGCGAGCGTTCTTCTCTTCGTCGGCACAGTGGCTATTGGTGGTGTCTACTGGATTTGGAGCGTCTGATGAAACTCATCATTTGCCAAGGTCTTCCCGGTAGTGGGAAATCTACGTTTGCAAAAGAACTAGTGGCGACCTCTGACCAACGTTGGGTTCGAGTTAATCGCGATGACCTTCGGGCAATGCTCCACAATAGTGTCTGGAGTAAAGCGAACGAACAGGTGGTCGTTTCGATGAGAAACGCCATGATCTCAGACGCGATCTATAATGGCTGGAACGTTATTAGCGACGACTGTAATTTTGGACGAAATATCGAAGACCTCTTTAACCTCACAAAAGGTTCCACTATTGGTGTTGATATTGAGGTGAAGTTTTTCGACGTGAGCGTGGAAGAATGTTTGCGGCGGAATGCGCTAAGAACCGGGATCGCCCGCGTCCCCGATGCGGTGATTATGCGGATGTACGAAGATCATGTCAAAGGGAGAGGCTAATGGAAATGGTTATGGGGTTTATGTTTTCGCCCGATATGTCAATGGTGTCTCTCCTGAAAAAGAGAAACGGCCCGTCAGGCGCGTCTGGAAAGTGGGTCGGTCCTGGTGGAAAGCTAAACGACGGAGAAACGCCTTCGGAAGCAATGTCGCGCGAGTTTCACGAGGAAGCTGGCGTGATGGTCTCGCCGCGATTCTGGCGCCCGTTCGCGGTTGTGAATGGGACTGATTGGCGTGTGCATTTGTTCGAAACGAGAAGCAGCTGGTATTCGCATGCGCGAACAATGACCGATGAACCTGTGCAGCTGTTTTCGGTCAGCGACCTTCCTCCCGGCCTGAGTAACATGACGAGCTGGGGTATTCCCATGGCGCTGGATTTCGGAATCTCTGATCCGGTCGTGATCAATACCAGATTTGATTCGTAATGAAGTTTCTGTACCCACCCAATAAAGTCCGCAAGGAAATTATTTATCGATTACGGATGTACTTTCGTACCGACGAAGAAGAGTTCTTTCGCGCGGCGATGAATCTCTTCTTCGAGTTTTACGAAGTTGAGCAACCGAAGGTGGATTGGTACGAGCGCCTTGACGATATTCGCGTTGCAGGATTAACCTACTCAACTGGGCGTATCGAACTTATTGCACCGTCTGCTTGGAAAAGTAACAAGAAACACCGAACACAGCAGAGGTGGTTAGAAGTTGTGTTTCACGAGCTTTATCATTTCTTGTTCTGGGTGTCGGATGAAGCTAAAGCGGAAGAGTATGCAACGGGGTTTTTAAAGAAGTGATTATTGTAGGAATTGACCCCGGCTTCGGCGGCGGCGTAGGATTTCTTGAATACGATCCGGCGTCGGTCAACGACCCTTACCCGGTCGGCGTGGCGGATGCCCCGATCTTCGAAAAAAAGGGCAAGCGGTATCTTGATTACGCAAAGATGCTGCAGCTGCTTGAGCCGATTTGCGATGGAGAGCAAGGTGTTGTGGTTATCGAAAAAGTCGGTCCACGTCCACAGCAAGGTGTTTCTTCGGCTTTTCGGTTTGGGTATGGCGCTGGTATGTGGCACGGCGTTGCTGCTCATTATTATCCTCATTTCGCGGTAGAGTTTGTAACCCCGAATACGTGGAAGAGGGACCTTGGATTGTCGAGCGACAAAGAAAAATCGCTTGTACTTACAAGACAGATGTGGCCCGAAATGAAACCGTATGTCGGGCGGAAAAAAGACGATGGTCGCGCCGAAGCTTTATTAATAGGCTACTGGTGGACAAAATTTGGAGTGAAAAGAAAATGAAGAACAATACGAGTGATGATTTGACGGACAAAACCGAAGCGGTGTCGTGGCTGTATGACCAAGCGGAAGACACGTCAAGCGGCGCCAAGGGAGAAGTGATCGCGGTGGTTGTATACACTGATCGCGCAACTGAGATCCTTATTCAGCCGAAACTGGATAAGGATGGTCGACATCAGTCGAGTGTTTGGACGCCGTTGTCGCGAGCGAAAAAGATTGTCCGCCTCGGTGCTAAGACACGTAAGTAAAATTGGAGCGGGATACCCTTAAACCAAACGCAGCGGGTTCTAGCTACAAAGAGCACGGTAGCGGGAAACCCAAACTGTACCTAGAGGGGTAGAACGCCTTAAGGGGTGCCAGATATTCATAGGGAATATTTTGGGACCACCCCTTTGAGTTTAACGAGCCATGCTGTATTGGGCATGGTACTAAAAAGGAAAGAAGTAATGGTAAACAAAGTTACGTTGGTTGGAAATCTCGGGAAAGACCCTGAGATCAAAGAAGCTGGATCGAGTAAGGTGTGTAGGTTTCCGCTCGCCACATCTCGCAGCTGGAAGAACAAGGACGGCGAAAAAGTCGAAGAGACGACTTGGCACAATATCACCGTCTGGAACAAGCAGGGCGAGGTTTGTGCGCAGTACCTCACTAAGGGTCGCCAGGTGTATGTTGAGGGCGAGATCCGGAATCACAGCTACGACGACAAGGACGGCAATAAGCGTTACGTGACCGATATTGTGGCCCATGACGTCCGCTTCCTTGGCGGCGGCAATGGCGCGTCGGCTGGCGGCGGTGAGGCAACGGCTGACGAGGAAATTCCATTTTAACTGAAAGAGCCCTTGACACAACCGAAAGAAAAGGATAAGTATGATGACGGAGCCTGAAGACAGCTGATGGCTTCTGGTGGTCCCGTACGAGGAAGTGGATGTGAGGAAGAAGGCCCTACAGTGAAGTGCGGAGAATAGGTTATATAACTCGCGCACTCACTGTAGGGCCTTCGTGTATCTAAAGTATGAAAAATCTGACATTTTGTCAAGCAGCCGCGCTTATTTTGGTCGCGGGAAAAGTTTTTGTCAACTTCGACCTGTCCTGGTGGCAGGTCTTTACTCCGATCTATTTTGAGATCGCCCTGATTGCCCTCAACGCAATCATAAAGGAAGCAAATAAATGAAGCAACAGTATACAGATGTAACCGTGCTTATTGACGCCTCTGGTTCAATGTCGTCAATGGCATCGGACGTGATTGGTTCAATGAAGGAGTTTATCAACAAACAAAAAGAAACTGACGGCGAATGTACAATGACGTTGGTGTACTTTAACAGCGCGAATCCCCATGAAGTCGTCTTCGAAAACCAGAGCATTCGGAGCGTGAGTGCCCCCGATCAGCATTCCTATCGACCGTCTGGTGGAACACCGCTTATTCAAGCCGCGATTACAGCTATCGAGTGTACCGGAACCAGGCTGAAGGAGCTTCCGAAGGCCGCTCGACCGGAAAAGGTTGTTTTCATGATCTTCACGGATGGCCTCGAAAACGCGTCGGGTTTTGGTTTCACACGGGACCGCCTTGCCGGAATGATCAAACACCAAGAGCAGAAGTATAATTGGCAGTTCTCGTTTCTTGGGTGTAATTTTGACGCGATCGAAGAGGGCGGTAATATAGGGCTGGCAATGGCTAGCTCGGCAACTTACCACGCTTCTTCGTTGGGGCTCCGATCTTCTGTCGGAATGATGGCGTCGAAACTGGCAAGCTATCGCTCGTCGACCTCGGATTCAATGGGTTTTACTCTCGAAGAACAAGCTTCTCTTGCTGGTGATCCGGAAAACAGCGAGAGTCCCCCGAACGAAACAAAGCTGCCCTAATATGCATTCCCCGTTTTACGATTGGCTATATGAGCGGAAAGTCAATCAAGCGAAGGTGATTGGTTCTTCGATGCGGCAGTTTCTTTCTACGATATTCACTCAGGCGCTCCGACTCGATAATGCGGAGCGTCTGGTTGTCTACTTCGCGGAAGCAAACCCAGTGTGGGAAGTAACGGATTCTATCGGATTGAGTATTGATCCGGGAGAAGCGTTGCGAGAGCTGCAAGTTCAGATCCCGCAAGGAATGTGGGACTTAGCGTTTGAAGACGGCCTACCATTGTCGATTGCTTTCGACAGAGATGGTGGTCTTTTGCACGAAAGGGAGAGTTTATGAAAACGAAGAAACTAAAGCTGGTGATCGACCGTGCCAAATGGCAACGTGGCTCGATTTATGGCGACGAGGCGTATCTGCTTGACCCGGAGAGTAAAAAGATGTGTTGCCTTGGTTTTCTTTCCCGTGCATGCGGTTTGGGGCCAAAGACCATTCAGGGATTAGACTGCCCTGCCACTTCGGAGTTAAATACGAAGGCAAAAGAGAAGCTTATGAAAAACCCCTACTCCTCGTGGTTGTTTGACGAGGACGGGGACTTTGATACTGCGCAGTCAGACGATTGCGTTAAAGCAATAAACTTTAACGACAGAAATGTAACCGAGTCTTTTACCGAAAGGGATCGCGAGAAGAGAATTAAAACCCTCTTCGCTAAACATAATATCAGTGTCACCTTTAAAGGTAAGAATGATGCTAAGCGCATTTCGGGTATGCAGATAAGGACTGACCCCGAATGACGACTATGCTACAAAACCACTTTATTAATCACATTTCGCTCATCGTTGATGCTTCGTCTTCGATGTCCGATCAACCGGTGGTAAAGGTTTTTGACAAAGAGCTGGCATTTCTCAAGCGGCGGTCGATTGAGTTAAATCAAGAGACCCGGATTTCGATCTATCTTTTTGGGTCGGAAGTGCGATGCCTTACGTTCGACATGGACGTGATGCGGTTTAATTCCCTCCAAGGTTTCTGGAAGCCGTGTGGCATGACGAAGCTAATGGACGCGGTCTTGCATTCCATTCGCGATCATCGCCAGCTTCCGGAACTCTACGGCGATCACGCGTACTTGCAATACGTGATTACTGATGGAGAAGAAAATAACTCGAAAGAGATTAGTCCTGCTGGGTTAAAGGCAATGTTGGATGAGCTGCCGGGTCACTGGACCACGGCCTGTCTCGTTCCTACTGCGACGTCAAAGCATGAGGCAAAGAGGTTTGGTTTTACGGAAGACTCGATCGCGATTTGGGACACGTCGAAGTCGGATGCGTTCGAGGGCATTGGGCAGCAATTTTCTTCGGCGGTCGATCAGTATATGCAGAATCGTGCTCAGGGTGTTCGTGGGACTCGATCGTTCTTCGCGAAGATTGACACGTCGAAGTTGTCGACGGCGTCCTTAGCCTTAATGCCTCGGTCAAAATATAATTGGTACAAAGTTTTGCGAGAAGGCCCAATTAAGGACTTCGTGGAATTTCACACTGGGTCGTACCAGCTCGGGAAAGCTTTCTACGAACCAACGAAAACTATTGAGATTCAGAAGCAAAAGTCGATCCTGGTCATGAAGCGATCTACTGGAGAAGTCTATACCGCCCCTAATATTCGCTCCGTCCTCGGATTGCCTTACGATACGGCTAAGGTAGAGCCTAGTAGCAATAAAGAATGGGTAGTGTTAGTGCAAAGCACCTCAGTGAACCGGAAGCTCTTCCCTGGGCAGAGTGTACTGGTGCTTCAGTGAGGACCTTTAGCTTGTGCGCTTATTGGGTGATGTGGGCGTGGTTCGCCTTTCTCGGAGTTTGCTACGCTGGAGCCGAAATGGGATTTGTAGGCCTTGCCGGTATGGTCGCTTGTGACTGTAAGCTTTCTCTTTTGTATGGAAACGAATCCACGACTTAATCAGCTGCTTGAGCGGCTAGAGAAAGTCACACGGCATGCGCAGATATGGAAAGCGCGGTGTCCTGCGCACGAGGATGGCTCCCCATCGTTAGCAATAAAGATTGACAATAGGGGTAATATACTCCTCTATGACTTTGCCGGGTGCGCTACGAAGGATATTATGTCTTCGTTGGGGCTGCCAATGAGTCTCCTCTTTGCGCAACGCCTTGGAGCCGCGATCCTTCCTGCGCCGTCCGCCGCTGCCGATGTCAAACATCATTTGGACCGGTTGGCCCGATTTACTTACGCCTTCCGGTTAAGCCAAGACGAATCAATGTTAGAATCCGGGGCAACGATTGCGGGAGACTTCTGGGTCGCGGTCGAGAAATATCGCGGCGCCAGTGATGATTATCCACCCTATTGTTTCTGGGTCTGTTCATTAAATTGTCAGAAAGAAATGAAGCATGAAGAAGGTTGTGCCGGTTGCAATAAAACCGCCAAAGTCGAAGGACTCTGCCAATATCACGCTGCCCGGATCGGGATTGCCGCTCCCCTCAGTGTCCCTTACCCCGGCCGATCTGGATCTGGCTAAAGAAAATGCTAGTAAGTGTAGCCTTGGTGGGCGTTCTGCTGTTCGATTTCGTTCTCAACGCGATGAAACGTGTGATACAGACCAACTTACCGGGCAAGTCTGCGAATTGGCTTTTTCGAAGTATTGGTTTGGTTCGGTTGAGCCTTATCGACAAGCTCGATGGATTCGTAATCAGAATCCTCGCCTTGGAGACAATGGTTTTGATTTTCCTGGTTTGGCAATTAATATCAAGGGCTCTCTACGGCGAAATCTAGCTAAGGCTTTCGAGACATACCATCTGTTAATTCGTCCAGCGGAACGGACCCCCGGAATGATCTACGTTCAGGCCGTTGCGGACTTGTCTCAGTCTCCGCTTGTGGTATTCTTAGGCTTCCTTGAGGATCATGAAGTGCCGCCAGCTGTCTCAGATCATTGGAACTTTAAGGGGGCGCATGCCGTGTCATTTGAGCAGTTGCACCGGCTACCGTCAAACCCATGGCGCTTGTAAGAGGGGTGGTGTGTGGCAAGAATTCGCATCGAAGAAGTAACTAACTCATTATGCGACACGTGCATGTTTGCGAATCGTCAGCGCGCAAAGAATGCTAATCGCTTGTACATTGTGTGCACAGGATTTTCTTCTCAAGGTGACGGTACTCCGTTAATAACCCCGCCGATGGATGTTTGCGATCGGTACACGGATCGCTCTTTCGTGTCTTTATACACCATGAAAGAAATCGCCTGGGTAATTAACAACGACCCGAAGAAGAAGATTGGTTTTCTACGACCGGAAGACATGAAAGACGAGTTCGGACATAATAAAGAACTGCGGGATCTTGAGGATAAACTTCCGCATCCACTACGAAAACTCTAATAGGAGTAGAGATATGCATTTCGAAATCGACGGACACGAAGTCTATGTAAAATTCACACATTTCCCTGATTACCCGAATTACGGGTATATGTGCACGCAGGTAGAGATTGAGTCTGGCCTTCTGCCGGAAGGTGGCGTCATGGGGGAAGCTTTTTGTCACCCTAACGACCAGTTTTGTAAAAAGACGGGCCGGAAGCTCGCCCTCGATCGGGCGCTTTACGTTGAAGAGCCTTGTGAGCGCGAACGGTTCGAATCGAAAGCGTGCAACCATCCAAATGGATACCACAAGAGGCTAGTGTCGCGAGAGTTTTCCACGAAATTTTGGGAGAACTACTTCAAGCAGCAGCCTTATGATAAAGTGCGATTCAAGAAGCGCCGAATTCAATTGCCGGATGGAACCTTTATCCGTGCGTCGGAAGTTAAGCGCGCGTTGGAAGTGGCTAAGATTTACGATAACGCTATCAACCCTATGCAGAACTGAGAAAGCTATCTCACGCTCTTTTGCATCAAACACCTATCCTATTAGGCGCGCTAACAGATAGGAAGAGTAGGCGAGAGCGCCAGGTGCAATCCCTGGGTTCTGCAGCTTTTTAGGAGAAAGATATGATTGAGAAACAAGGAGATTTGTGGACGCTTGCCGAAGGGCAAGCAATTTGTATTACTACTAACCCGATCATTGCCTATTCACGATCACAACAAGGAGAGGTGGTGATGGGCCGTGGCGTTGCTTTGCAGGCAAAGGAACGGTTCCCGGTATTGCCTATCGCGCTCGCCGCGCGAATCAGGGCCGAAGGTAATGTGCCTATCGATTTAGGTACGTGGGTGCATAACGACAAAATGGTGTGGTTTCGGATTCTTACTTTGCCAACGAAGTGGGATTGGAAAGATGCCTCAGACCCGAGTTTGATCCGGATGTCCCTGCTGCGACTGGTGAAGCTGGTTGATTCGCAAGCTATTGAAAAGACTGTGTTTTTACCGCGCCCAGGCTGTGGAAATGGAAGGCTTGACTGGAAAGCGATAAGGCCGTATTGTGCGGAACTCCTTGACGACCAATATGTCATTGTCGAGCACGAAACGAAGCAAGGGGAGCTGTTATAATCTTAGGAAAGCGTGAGAAATGCGCAAGGATCTGGCAAAGGTATTAGTGGAACGCCCTCGCACGGGAGGCCAATACGTAAAGAATCCGAAGTATCTCAAGCATCGTGGAAAGATCGAAGAAGCCCCTTCGCGCGTCGGGATGTCTCGCCGATCCCGCGAACTGGGATATGACGGGAAAGAACTGAGCGACAACCTCCAGCCACTTAAGCGTATGCTGAAGAAGTGGGTCGGTCGCAGCTGGGACAAGTTCTACTCAGAATTGTGCCAGGTATTCGATAAGCGTAAGACGATGAACGCGCATATTTTTGGGCACCTAATGTCGGAAGTAAACACTTCTGCGCAATATATCGGTGGAAAGTACTACGAAGTTCCTCGATACCACTACGGTGGTCGTATCGTTCTCCCGGTCTCTGAAGGCAGCTATCAGTATTACGTTGACCGATTTCATATTCTCCGCGAGGTTAAAAAGAAGAAAAAGCAACGCCCCGCGAAACCCTTGACGGAGTTTGACTACCACGGAAAGCGTTATGCCCTCGTGGATGGTATTTGGTACGAGTACACTCACGAGGTACGGAAAGAGCGTGACTATATCAGCGGCTTGTCCTACGACTGCGAGGTCGTAAAAAAGCGCCAGTTAAGCAGTAACGAACTGAAGATGTACAAAATCCAGAACGAAAAAGAGGACATCTGATGCCCGTTAAACCTCGCGCCGCCGTCGTAATCGGTCGATTTCAACCTTTTCACAACGCTCACAAGCAGCTGATCGACTTTGCGCTGGAGCAGGCTGAGTCGGTCGTGATTTGTCTCGGGTCCTGTTATCAGCCGCGTACCATGAAGAATCCGTGGACCTTCCACGAGCGCATGGATATGATCCGTCGTGTCTACTTACATACGCGCGAGAAGGATTGGGATCGCATAACCGTAGTCCCTCTTCGCGATCATCATTACTCGAATCACTTGTGGGTAGCTGAAGTCCAAAACCGTGTCGGTCAAGCTATCGAGCAGTGGATTGCAAAAGACCCTGAGACTCGCGAATCAGTCTTTGGTAAGGTAAAGCGCGAGGAAATCGTGCTGGTGGGGCATCAAAAGGACGACTCGTCGTTCTACCTCTCGATTTTCGGCTGGCGAGCACTCGATCCCGGGAAATTTAAAGACATCAACGCGACGGACCTTCGAGAGCAGTTCCTCGAAAACGGCGGCAACATGTCGGACGATTTGCCAATTCAAGTACGAGAGCTGATGGGGCTGCTGCGAACTACTCCCGCGTATCAACGTCTTACAGAAGAGTATCAGTTTCTGAAACAATACAGGGAGCAGTGGAAGTCAACGCCGTTTCCTGTGCAATTCGTGACAGTCGACGCGGTTGTGACACAAGCGGGTCACGTTCTCCTAGTGAAGCGAAAAGGAGCCCCGGGGGAAGGGCTCTGGGCGCTCCCCGGGGGCTTTGTGAATCCGAAAGAGAAGATCGAGGAAGCCGTCATTCGCGAGCTGCGAGAAGAAACCTGCGCGCATATTGCTCCGGAAGCCCTGGTGCCGACCGCCCAAAGAGTCTACGATCATCCCGATCGAGACTTGCGCGGCAGAATCATTACCCACGCATTTCTTTTTCGGCTTCCCGAGAAAGATCACTTGCCAAGGGTACAGGGCGGCGATGATGCGGCAGAGGCACAGTGGTTCAGCCTGGGGGATTTTCTAGGCATGGAACAAGAGATTTACAGCGATCATTTTCACATAATTAATGATTTACTACAAAAGGAGTAGCCTTTGATCAAGGATGTTGTATTACGAGGAAATGCCCGGGAGCCATCACTGGAACCGTACCATCGACGGTGCGTATGTCAAGAAGCAGTCCCGGTAGAGAAATGGAAGAATCATATCGATGGTTGTGTCACGCGAGCAAAGAAGCAAGACCTAGCAAAGAAGCGTGAGAAGAATGCCGTATCGAGTTGAGGTCGTCGAGGACCGTTGCAATTCAAAGTATAAAGACGGTCGACAAGAGCTGATTATTTACATCAATGATCAGGAGGTAATTAGTCACCTCGACGGTGGCGAACCGGAGGATCAGTCTTTTAATCGAGACTGGTCGTGGATTAAGGGGGAACTCGAACGTGCGTACGAGACTGGTCGCCAGGACATCATGGCCCAGTGGATAAGGGTTGGAAAAGGTGCGGGCGCATTCAAGGCGTAGTTTCCTTAAACTACTCACCGGAGGTCTTGCGGTTACAACTGCGGGGCTGTACGTTCCTGAGAAAACGTATTCGTTTCTCTGGAACAATCCGTTAGTAAAAGAGAAAATATTCGTAGCTCCTATTTCGGAGCTAACGTACCAGGGCGGATTCGTTGTTCCGATGGAATTAGCCGATCAAGTAACGCTATTGATCAATAAAATTGGTTTTGTTCGTAGAGAAATCGAAATTAAGGAGGGCGAGAAGGTGAGGCTGGGGTTAGGATATAGATATAAACAAACTACTTGGAAAGAGCATCAGGTTTCTAAACAGCTAGAAAAAGCGTTTCGCGAACTAAAGGGCGACGTTCGCCTTTTAATGATATAGGAGGTAAGAGTATGAATCCACTTCTTAATACCGATTCGTATAAGTCCTCTCACCCGCAGCTGTACCCCTCAAACTTGCGTTTTATTCAGTCGTACTTCGAGGCGCGGGTAGAAGGACAGGTTACGCCTGCGGTTCTGAAAGCCACGGACCTAACGCATACGGTCTTCGCTGGGTTGCAGGGGATTCTCCACGAAGAAATGGGGAAGATTACCGTCAACGACGTGAAGGAAGCGGAGGAAATGTTTACGGCGCACGGACTGCCGTTTCCAACCGCTGACTGGATGTATGTTGCGGATAAGTATGGCGCCTTCCCGGTCAACATCCATGCGGTACCGGAAGGAACTATCGTTCCTCGCGGAAACGCCCTGATGGTCGTGAAGAGCACTGACCAGCGAGTGCCGTGGATGCCACAATGGATCGAATCGATTCTCGTTCGATCATGGTACCCCACTACCGTGGCTACTATCTCGCACCGCGTAAAAGAGCTGATATATTCTTCTCTCGTATTGTCCTCAGATAACGCCGTGAATGAACTACCATTTCGGTTGCACGATTTCGGTGCCAGGGGGGTTTCGTCACCGCAAAGTGCCATGCGTGGGGGCTTTGCGCATTTGATTAATTTCCTCGGGACCGACACGGTTCCGGCGTTATGGTACGCGCGAAAATACTATCATTCGAAGATGGCGGGATTTTCTATTCCAGCAGCGGAACATTCTACGATCATGACGTGGGGCGTCGGGTTTGAAAACGAGTTTCGCTCGCTACAAAACCTCGTGGAGGTATACGGAAAACCTGGCGCAATCGTCGCAGCGGTATCTGATACGAATAATATATATGAATGCTGCGAAAAGATCTGGGGAGACGCCCTGAAGAAGGATGTCGTTGACTCTGGAGCTGTGATCGTAGTCAGACCCGATTCCGGAGATCCGATCGAAGTGGTTTCGGCTGTACTCGCACTTCTCGGGGAAAAATATGGGTACACCGTGAATCATAAAGGGTACCGCGTGATGAACAACGTTCGCGTAATCCAAGGCGATGGAATGGACCTAGAATCGATCGGGCAACTCTATGCCGCGATTACTACACTAGGCTGGTCCGCTGAGAATCTTACGGTGGGAATGGGCGGTGGTTTGCTGCAAAAGTGTAATCGGGACACCCTAAGGGTTGCATACAAACCGTGTCTAATTGGCTTCGAAACTGACGAAGACGAGCTGGATTACATGTCGGTCCAGAAGTCCCCAGCTACCGACACCAGTAAAGCAAGTAAGGGCGGTGACCTCGACTTGATTCGCATAGACGGATCGTGGAAAACCATCGACCGTAGTACCCCAGCGCATCAGTGGTATCAAACCGAGCTGGTGCCGTATTACCTTAATGGAATGATTCAGCGCGACGATACTTTGGATGAGATCCGTAAGAGAGCTTGGTTTTGATTTACTCAGAAAATCAGCTAAGGCAGTTCCCGTGGCTGCCTAAAGAAACCATCCTCGTCGTCGCGGCAGGGTCTCGCGCGTATGGCATCGACACGGAAACGAGCGACTATGACATTCGCGGCCTGTTTATTGCGCCGGAAACGTTCTACCTTGGGTTTCTCTATAAGGCGGAACAGGTAGAACTTCAGGGCTTGGAAAACGGCGAGGGGTGCCTGTATAACCTTCCGCGATTCTTTGCGCTCGCAGCGGAGTCAAATCCGAATATTATTGAAATTCTCTATTCGAAGGTTTTCTATTCTTCCGTCGTAGGAAGAATGCTTATACAATACCGAGACTTATTTCTCTCGAAGAAGGCTAGGTTTACCTTTTCTGGATACGCAATGGCTCAACTGAAGCGTATCGAATCGCACCGGAAGTGGCTACTCGATCCGCCGACGCATCAGCCAACCCGGAGTGAATTTGGATTACCAGAATCAGCAGTCCTCTCGGCCGATATCATGGGAGCAATTAAGGCCCTAGGGACACCAAAAACGCTGAGCAAAAAACTGCGGGAAGGGATAACAGTAAACCTTCAACCAGATTTGCCACCGATTCCTTTGTCGGAAAGATTCTCCAGTCAAGTCATGGAAGCGTACGCAAAGGAACGCGCCTTTCATAACAAGATGAAGGAGTGGGAATCGTACTTAAATTGGAAGAAAAACCGAAACCCGGCACGATCTGAAGTTGAGAGGAAATTTGGGTACGATTGTTACTCCGAAGACACTGAATTCCTCACCAGGCGAGGGTGGCTGGCCTTTGACGACATATCTCAAGAAGATGAACTAGCGACAGTTTATATCGGCCCAAACTATCCACATCGCCAAACCCTGTCTTTAGAATATCAAAAATATACCGATAAATTTGATTCAGTGTTCACTGGTCAAATGTACAACCTCTTTGGCAATCACACTGATATCTTAGTAACCCCTAATCATCGAATGCTTATTAAAAAGTTAGAAAGAAGGAGTAAAAAGGAGTCAAGTTGGTCCTTAACTGAGGCCGCTCATTTGCCGGATACTTTCCATGTTCTGCGTTCAATAAATCCACGGCGTCGGGTTTTTCAGCTCCCTAAGCTTGCCTTACCTATTCCACTAAATACTTACTTACGAGTAATGGGGTGGTATTTATCAGACGGATGCTGGGCTAAGCAAAATAAGCACGGAAGTATTCGTATAAGTCAAAAGCCGGGTGGTAGACTACACGGATCGATGGTGAAATTTTATCGAAAATACAAAGAGAATCTTTCCGTGGGGCTTTATAGGTATACAAAGAAGCCAAACGAATTTAACAAAGTTGAGCACGACGAGATAATTCTTCATATTCGCGACAAAGAGATTGCGGCGTTGCTTCTTAAGGATTGTGGTAAAACTAATAGCAAGAGAATTCCCAGGTGGGTTTTTAGCTTAGGAAAAAGACAGATGTCTATACTTTACCAAGCAATGCACCGAGGAGACGGCACCGCCCGCCGCCACAAGACTGTACCTGATTCTAAAATTTACTATACCAACCTTAAGTCCTTGGCTAATGATGTTCAAGAGCTAGCTCTTTTGTGTGGTTGGGAAAGTACTCTTTATGGTCCGTATAATCATGATATATATCAAGTGCATATTCAAGAGAATAGAGACAGCGTAAGAACTCTAATTCGCCATCAAGCCGTTAGAAAAATGCCCGAAAACACCCAAAGAATTGTCTGTTTTACAGTGCCAAATAATACATTAGTCACAAGACGGAATGGTAAAATAGGGATTCACGGAAATTGCAAACACGCTATGCACTTAATTCGCCTTATGAGGATGTGCGAAGAAATCCTAAGCGGAAAAGGCGTCATCGTAAGGCGCCCAGATCGCGAGGAGCTGTTAGCTGTTCGTTCTGGCGCCTGGAAGTACGACGACCTGATTCAATTTGCGGCAGACATGGACGAGAAGTGTGGCAAGCTTTATGAGACTTCGACCCTACCACGTGAACCGCCGCGCCAGGCCTTGCACGACATCTGTGTGAGCCTCGTGAGTCAGGCCATCAGATGAGGGGTCATTTTCGTGTTTTTGCCGAAATGCGGGTAGGGAAGTATCTCTATGCGGCTGGAACTAATAACGGAAAAACGCATCCGCTTCAAAAGAGGTTCGCAACTCGCCCTGACATCATCAAGAGACATGCGGAGCTTGATCTGTTAGTAAAAGCAACTCAGGGCGGACACTTGAATCTTCTTAGGTCGGCCACGGTTCACGTCTATAGAAAACGAAAGAACGATACGATCGCGATGGCAAAACCGTGTCTCGGCTGCCAACGCGCGCTATCTCAGTTTGAAGTGAAACACGTAACGTATACTGACGATAAGGGGGAGGTGCAGCGATTATGGTAAAAGAAATCAAAGAAAAGTGGTTGGCCGCGCTTCGGTCTGGTGAATACAAGAAAGGAACAAGCGCCCTACAGGGACACCCGGGGTACTTCTGTTGTTTGGGGGTTCTTTGCGACCTTTACGCCAAGGAGACTGGCGTGGGAAAGTGGAGTCCGCAATCTTGGCATCTTAGCTTTATTCTCCCTAACAACTCCACGTCCGACGCCTGCCTCCCTCGTGAAGTAGCTGATTGGGCAGAACTAAGAGAGATAGACCCGCTCGTAGGAGCTAGGCCTATTTCTTTTTTCAATGACTGTGGGGAGAACTGCTATGAGGATTTTTCTGACGTAATTCCACTCATTGAAGAATACCTGTAATCCTCTTGCTTTCCTCTTGAAAATCTGCTAGTATAGACCCCTTATGTCCACCGATTTGACGCACGAAGTTATCCGTCCGTTTGTGGGGCAGGGGTTGGTTCGCTCACAGACGAGGGGTTCCTTGACGATCTACTCATACACGCAATCGTGCATGTTTGAGCGGGCCTGGAATCCCGTGACAGTGGCATGCCGTGGCTTAATCCTCGATCATGATAATACAGTCATAGCGCGTCCGTGGAATAAGTTTTTTAACTATAGAGAACCGGGCTGTGGTGAGATTCCAGTTGGCCACACCTGGAACGTCTTCGAGAAAATAGACGGGTCTTTAATCATTGCCTATTGGTATGAGGGTCGTTGGAACGTCGCAACGAGGGGGTCGTTCGATAATCCATATGTGGATTACGCAAAAACGTTTCTCTCGACATTTGGGAATCTACCTACCGACCTGACGTACATGTTTGAAGTGGTCCTTCCCCCTGGAACTGATCCGATGCCGCGAGCAGTAAAGCACGACCCCGGGCTCTATTACCTCGGAGCGCGCGAGACTCACAGCGGCAAGGATATGGGTCAGTTTCGATCGGAGTATTGGCCGACGTTTACTGCGCGCTCGTACGGCGAAATCGACATCAATCAATTAGCGAAGTGGGCCGAGACCGAGGAAGGTCAAGAAGGGTGGGTCGTCCGCTGGTCGAACGGCTTTCGTTTGAAGGTGAAAACGGCCTGGTACTTGAAGCTCTTTCGCGCCATTTCGCAGATCTCCGAGAAACACTTCCGCGAGCTATACGCCGAGGACTGCAGCAGCCTCGTCGAAGGTTATACTCGTATTCTCGCTGAGATTCCGGAAGAACTTCGCGCCGAATCAGAACAAATCCTCACTAAGATTCAAGTCGAAACCTTGCGGCGGCTCAGCAAAATCGACGATAGTTACCAAGAGGTACTTAACCTCTTTCCATTCGATCGTAAACAACTCGCTAATCACATTAAAACTCATCCGGACAAAGCCTACATCTTCCAGAAACTGGACGGCAAGGATATCGTTCGCGACCTGATACTAAAAGGATAATCTCCATGCCTGCTATGTCTCCATTTGCTGAAACTATTCTGAATCAGAAATACGCCCACGACCTCCCAGACGGGTCAAAAGAAACATGGGCCGACATTGCCCGCCGCGTCCCCGAAACAGTCATGAAGGCGGTTCACGCCAAGAAAAGCCTTGTACGTGAAGTAACAGAAGCCATTGAACAACGAAAATTCATCCCTGGTGGACGATATCTCTATGCGACCGGGAGACAGTACCATCAGGTTCAGAATTGCCTTCTATTGTCCGTTGAGGATTCTAGGGAAGGCTGGTCGGATCTCCTGCAGAAGTCCTCGCTAGCTCTCATGACCGGGGCGGGTATTGGCGTTGGTTACAGCGCCATTCGTGGCAAGGGGCGCGCGATCCGTAAGACAGGCGGCATTGCGACGGGACCGATTGCCCTAATGCAGATGCTGAATGAGGTTGGTCGCGGTGTCAGGCAAGGGGGCTCGCGACGTTCCGCTATTTGGGCCGGTCTCAGTTGGAAACATCCTGACATTATCGAATTCATCCAGCTGAAAAATTGGATTGAAGAGGTCCGCGCGCTAAAGGAGCGTGACTTTAATTTTCCGGCACCCATGGACGGAACGAACATCAGTGTTCAACTTGATGATGATTTCTTTGCAGCAATGAATGATGATAAGCATACTCTAAATACGCATGCTAATCTTGTGTATTGGACAACGCTTCGACAAATGTTAAAGACAGCGGAACCCGGGTTTAGTATTGATGTTGGAAAGAATTCGAAAGAAACATTACGTAATGCTTGTGTCCCGGGTGATACCGAAATTCTTACTGACTCTGGATACGTGGCGATTGATCAATGCCTTGAGTCTCCAGTTAAGGTATGGAATGGACGAGAATGGAGCCGCGTTCAACCTAAACTTACTGGGCGCGATCAACCCTTAGTGGAAGTTCAACTAAGTTCGGGTCAGTCGCTGACGTGTACCCCAGACCATGAATTTGTCCTCACTGTCGGGTATTCCGGTGAAGTTATTAAAAAGAAAGCCTACCAACTCGAAGATGGAGATCGTCTTGCTAAATTTGATTACCCGGTAGTTGAGGGCGGCACCGACTACTGTCACGCATATGCTCAAGGATTCTGGTCTGCCGAAGGAATGGACGGCTATGGCTTTACGCATCTCTATGAGCCTAAATATGGATGCAGTAAGAGGTTGCTTGATTCTTGCACCATAGCTGGTCATAGCGAAAAGTATAATCGGTCTGTTCTTCGACCGCAATTTGATGTCAGAAGTAAGCAATTTGTACCGAAGTGCGACTGGTCCGTTAAAAGCAGACTTGATTGGCTCGCTGGGCTTGCTGATGGCGACGGGACAGTCCTGAAAGAGGGCGGAATTCAAATCGGATCAGTTGACCGACAGTTTCTTGTGCGTACCGCGAAAATGCTGACAACGTTAGGGGTGGCCTCAAAGGTGACCTTAGGGATTAAAGCCGGAGTCCGAGAGATGCCCAATGGTCGCGGTGGGACGGCTCAGTACCCTTGCCAGGATTTCTACCGCCTACTTATTTGCTCTTCTGATGTGCAAAGCCTTATTGGACTAGGCCTTCAGTGCAGTCGTCTCCTTCTTGAAGGCTTTACGCCCAATCGCAATGCGTCCCGTTTTATTACCGTTACCAGCGTTGAGGAAGCTGGTGAAGCTGCTATGGTATACTGCTTTAATGAACCGCTTAATCATACTGGCTGTTTTGATGGTGTTGTCACCGGGCAATGCACGGAAGTCACCTCTCCAGACGATTCTGATATTTGCAATCTTGGATCAGTAAATATGGCGAACGTCGAGTCCCTTGAAGAAATGCATCGTCTCGTGGAAATTGGGACCGCGTTTCTTCTTGCTGGAACGGTATATTCAGACGTTCCGTATCCGAAGGTTGATCAGATTCGCACCAAAAATCGCCGTCTTGGTTTAGGGCTTATGGGTATCCATGAGTGGCTCCTAAAAAACGGGAAAAAGTATGGTCCGGATGACGACCTTGAACGATACTTAAAGGTCTATGCGCAAAGTACGAAGCTTGCAGCAACTTATGCCGACGAATGGGAGCTGTCTCGCCCTGTGAAGACGAGAGCCATTGCTCCGAATGGAACGATTGGGATCGTCGCAGAAACTACCACGGGAATTGAGCCTATTTTCTGTGTGGCAATTAAGCGTCGATACTTAAAGCACCTCTCGTGGAATTATCAGTACGTGGTTGACCCTACCGCGCATCGACTTATTGAATCTGGGATCTCCCCTGATACGATTGAAGATGCTTATAGTTTAGCTACAAATGTTGAACGTAGAGTTGAATTCCAGCATTGGGTGCAGAAATATGTGGACCATGGTATTAGCTCTACTATCAACCTTCCCGCGTGGGGCAGCGAGGTTAATAACGACAATAAAGTGAGGCCGTTTGGTGAAATGTTGCTCAAGTATCTCCCTGGGCTTCGTGGCTTAACCTGCTATCCGGATGGCGCTCGCGGTGGACAGCCGCTTACTCCTGTACGTTATCAGACCGCTGTTCAGCATGTGGGAAATGTCTACCAGGAAACCGTTGATATTTGCGACATCACTAAAGGCGGGAGCTGCGGAAACTAATGACGTACGATCTAGCCCTATGGGCTCGCATAGCCATTTTCTACAACCGGATGATGACGCACGGCCATACGGCGGCGGCAATCTCAGGGTTGCTGTTTGTTGCGCAAGGGGCTGGCGTCGACCCGGAGATATTCGAAGCGTGGATACAGCGGCATCATCGAGAAGAGCTGCTGGATATGTGGTTTAAGGAACTAGAGCGAGAAGATAACGAGGTCATTCATTAGATTCTCGCATCATCGACGATGAAGGGGGGAGAAACCAAGTGGGCGGTAGATATAGAGATGAGGACACAAGCTCTCTTTTAGACCCCATACAAAGCAAGCTCGATAGTTTTGATCTGGAAGCAAAGAAGGGGGTGATGACATATGAAATGCATATTACCATCCCCCTCGGGTGGAAGCGAAAGGCCAAGCCGCTTGCTGAAGTTTTTGGATGGTCTTATTCAGAAATTATGGGCGATCCTGAGCTTGGATTCGAAAAACCGTACGCGTATGTAAATGGGCACGCGGCAGAACTAAAGGACGCGCGGGCAAAACTGAACCTGCTCGTCTCGCTATGCTTGACTCTCGGCATCGGAGTCATCCGGTCCAAGATTGAGATGATCATTGACGATCGGCGGTACCAAGACCTCGCAGAGGTGTAAGTACCGAGAAAACCAGGTAACCCTTCGTAAGATTCTTCTACGAGAAATTCATGACGTAGACGGCAATGAGGAGTGGATCGACCCCGCAATCAAGTACTGCTCTACGGTCGAAAACAACACAGACCCGCGAAGGGTCATCGCCGTATGCCTGACGGGGCGCGATAGACTTTTGACAGGGGAGTTTCAAAAAGACCTGTCAGCCTGTATGGAGGAAACTGGATGAAACGAATACTTATACCCCTATTGTGCTTTATTCTTCTCCTCATTCCGACTGTGCCTTCCCGGGCAGTCGGAATAAGAGTTTTAGGGACGTTTAAATTGACGGCCTATTCAGGCTCGCAGGTGAAGCACCGCAAAGAGCCCATCACGGCGTCAGGGAAGCTGGCGAAAGCAGGGCACACGATCGCCGTTGATCCTAGAGTAATTAAAATGGGAGCGACGGTTTTGATTGATGGGCTGGGAAAAAGAGTTGCAGAAGATACTGGCGGGGCGATTAAGGGGAAACGCATAGACGTGTACACGCAAACCGTGCATGCCGCAAAGCGGTTTGGTGTACAACATCGAGATGTGTATTTGGTGGGGGAAAATGAAGATAGGTGAGTTGCTGAAGCGAGATTGTATCTCAATCGAGATTGAAAACTGTTCGGTCTGTGGCGACTTTAAACACGACTATCGTCACGCATATTTTGTCAAGGACCTTAAGAACGAGCTAGGTTTTCGTCTTGAGTTTTGTTCGGCGAACATAGACGTAGATCCACCACTGAGTACGTGTCTATGTGCGTGGTACGAAAGCTGTAAGAGGTGTGATCCGAACCACGTCTGTAAACCTTGCTGCTAAAACTGGTCGTCGGTTGCTTTCTTTCCTGCGGCGGTTCCGGCGAGCGGTTTCCCGTGGGTTTTATTGTACCCAGGTCGCAGAACAACGGAAAGCAAAAAGATGACAATATGGTAGAATCTCTTCACGCCGCGAAGAACCTTATTTCTCTAACGACATGACGGCATGTTCAAGGATAGAGTTAATAACTTTAGCTCCCACCTCGATGCCTTGCTGCTTAGCGTACTCTTCCAGATACTGACGGACCCGATCGGCCTTCATGGCACCGTCGAGACCACCCTGTAGCTCTTGCAACTTCACCTGTTTCAACGCGATCGGCATTAACACCTGAATTGCGACCGGCCCTGCGAGCTTAATCAGGTTCGCGATGGACTTTTTAATAACCCGCCCCGCGTCCGTCTTGAAAAAACTCGTGATCTTATCCCAGAAATTCGAAAAGAAACCCATTTTACTTCCCCTTATTTGATTCAATTAACTTGTCAATTTTTCCTGCGCCGCCCACTATAACAAGGCCCGCGCCAATCATCCCGTCCGCTTTCATCGCGGTGTCGTGATCATAAACCCCCGACGCAAACATATTCGCATAGAGGCCAACTCCGGTGAGAATGAAAAAGGCGCCGCCGAATGCAGTCCTGTACCCATCCATAAACTTTAGATGGATAATCTGGTTCACAATAAAGTCCTGTAGTTTTTGTATCAACATTAAGCTGTTTCCTTCCCGGTCAGTTTTCTGCGAATAATACTAATCACGTCACGCTCTACAAGGTGAAGCCGCTCGCCCATCCCTCGCATATCTAGCCGCATACCTTTTACGTCTTCGTGAAGATTATCGACGTTTAATAGGATGTTCTGAATATCCGCCCGTAACGTTTTCTCGCCATTAATTGGGTTTTGAATCTCGCCACGTAATATCTCGACGCTGCCTATTGTATCTCGAAACGGTTTTGTCTTTCTCCTGACAACCGTATACGCCCCTAAGGCGGAACCAAAGAGCGAGCCGAGCCCTATCAATACCTGCGTAACATCAATACTGGAAAAATCTATCATACTATATCCGCCTTCTCGGGGGTAATAATATCATATTTTTTACATAGATGCAAGGTCTTTCTCATGTTAAAGAATGCCGTTATACTTTGCTGTGCGTAATAGCCACTCCCAGCCTCGGCTCGTGGCGTATCCTCCCATAGAGACCGCGACCGCATCGTTCAGCCACTTGACTGCCCGGTCGCAATGGGCACTGGTGCCGATGGGGTATTGCCGCATCTTCCAGCGGTTGGCAGGGCCGTTTTGAATATAGATTCCACCCGCGTTGTACGCCGCAAAGACCAAGGGGCCGTCGAGGAGCGTTTTAGGGGCCTGCTCACGGATGTACGAGGTTCCGGCCATGATCGAATTCTGAGGCTCTAGGAGCCAATCCTTGCTCACTGGGAAGCCTAATGTGGACGAGGCCGTGGACAGCAGGGTTTGCATCAGTCCCGCCGAGACCTTGTGAGGGGTGTCTTCGTCGGAGACATAGCCCGGTTCCAGGCGAATCGACCCCGCGTTCCCAGAAGATTCTGTGGCGATCGTGGCCATGATGTATTCGATTGGAACAGAATACCGATACGCTGCCGCTTCGATGGGCGCTCGATATTGAGACCAGATGCGCTCAAGGGTGACAGGCCGACCGGCTGAACGCTCTAGGCCGGAACCTTCAATTTCGATGCCGCCCGGAACAAGACGCCATCGAACACTGCCGTTATAGGAGTGAAAAGAAGTTATATCTTTCATACGAAGCTCCTTACGTTACGGTAAAGCTATTCGAACGTTGAAACACGCTATAGAGACCGGCAGGGCTGCGGGTTTGGACTGCCGTTATGTAGGTTGCGCCACTCACGGCAGTCAGTGAAAACGTCGCGGTATTCCCCACATTTCGATCTAACTGTAGGACTTGTCGCCACGGGTCAGTGAAAGATCCATCATCAAGGTCGGTACGACGATAGAGAATTTTCACACCGCTGTAGTTGATCTTGGGTGGCGTCCAGGTTACGGACACGGAAACGGCAGTCGGCGCTGTTCCGCTGGCGGTATGCGCAGCAGTTACGGACGTTGGCGGCAGGGGAATAGTCCCCTCGTACGACGGGGCAGACTCCGGGTACGTATCAATAGGGAGAGTTTTGGCGGTATACTCATAAATCGAAGGATTCCACCCACGGGTAATGAGCTGAATCGTTGGCAAGGAATACTGGATATCTACGACACGTTGCTCAACAGACGGAAATCCGCTGGTAGGATCGCGGACCTCAATAACGTCACCGAGATTAACGAGAATCGCGTCCTCCCCGGTGGTGAACGACACAATCCTATCCCCGTATTGTAGCTGTTTACAGGCGTAGTCCGCATAAGCATCGGCGGTTTTGGAATCGCGGATGGCGAGCGCAGGGAGTTCTCCGCGTTTCCCGAAAGAGGCGTTAACGACACGCAAGAACGTTTGCATAGTAAATCCGTCTATGCTTCCACTTGTATTTCTGCGCGGCCGATATTTAACGATGGCGTTTTTTAGAACATCGGAAACATCATCCGTGGTCCAGTTTGGTCGACGGGTCGTGTTTTCGAAATCACCATCACCATAGCCGAAGATTCTCCCGGTTGCCGATGCGGTAACATCAACGGAAATAGTCCAGAGCTTATTAATGTCTGTGCCAAGGCGAATCCCTCTCACCTTAAGCAGTTCGGCGAGATGATCACGTAGCGGGATTTGATCTGTTAAAGTATAATCGGTGACATATGTACTCTGATCGGCGCCAATAGGATCTTCGAGATCGTAGAAAAGGTCGCGAACCTGTCGCATAGCGGTATTAAAAGAAGTGGGGTCGACTAAAACCCCAGGACCGTGAAGCGGGCTCTCTAGTAAGGCTTGGATCTGTGCCACGGGATTTCGCGCGCCAAGGCCCCAGATTTTCTGTGCCTCACTTGCGGTGCGAAGACCCGTGAAGAAGTGCAGCTCATCAATGGCGCCGTCGAGACATTTTTGCGCCGAGCCGCTTGGGCGAATATGACCGAAAGTAAGATCGGCGGTATTATCGAGTGAAGTTGGTTGCCCTGACCCTGAAGGAAGTACCAACGAATAAGATAAGTCGCTGTCGAGAAAAAGGTCGATATAGCCATTAGCACTAGTGCTCGCTCGCTTGACTGCCGCCGAGAAGTAAAACCACCGATCAACGTCAACACGCGTCGTAGTAAGGGCCTGATACGTAACTCCACCAATTTTTAGATCGAAAATGAGATAGTATTGAGTTGGAAGAATGTAGGCGGAAAACCCGTTTGAACCGTCCATCTTCGATACGATGTACGCGTTTTCGGACGCATTTAAACTGTCGAGCTGAAACCAGCCTTCTACGGTAAAATCTGATGTTCCAAAATTGTATCCCGACGCGGAGACGGCAGGACAATACGGGAGGTAGGTGACGCCTGACGGTGCGACTAACGCTGACAAGGACTGGTTGGCTTTCCCGTTGCGATAAGATAACGGTGCGGGGATATATGCTCCCCCGGCACTTGATTGGAATTCGATACAATCAATAAGTCCATCCCATTCTTGGTTAACGTCAATTTCTTTACCGATATAAATACCGCCATATGGCTGGGAGCCCGCCACCGATAAGGTGGCTAACCCGTCTGCAATGACCCGGGCCTCTTCCTGCTCGTCGACTTCAAGGATGAGGTAGTCATGAGCCACCGCCGTCGTGGAGACGCTTGCGAGGGGTTTATACGCTACCGCTACATGGGCAAGTTTAGCCAACGCCGCCAACGTCCATACGGTCGAGTGCGAGCCCGCTGTGACGGTAGGCTTTGTACTGGAAGCGCTATTTAGGTATCGCCGTGAAGAGGCTGTACCTATTCCGCCAAACGTTCCTCCAGAAATACGCTTCTCTTGTCCGCTTCCACACCCAGCAGTGGTATTTGCCGCATACATAAACGCGTCAACGACAAGACTCCGGTTTTGAGTCGTTGTCATAGAGAGCGTCGAAGAGTTCGCGGAAGAACTTGTACCACTCGCGGTCACGTCACGGTACGTGGTTCCTGACCCTTGGTTCATGTTGATCATCATCACAGCGTTAAACACATACTCTTCAGGATTGGCAGTAAAAGCCACTTCGCACAAGTATAACCCTTGTGAAGTAACAACCCCGACGCCATCCCACACCGAAGCAGAAAGATACGGTGTTGAAGAGCCAATCGTCGCAGAAACAGGGCCGTTTAAGCTAACGCCATTAATTTTAACACTAGTGGGAGTTCGGATCGCATTTCTATCCCGTGTCGCAACGGTAATAGCCACGCAGCTGTTGAGAACACTCGCGGGCATGACCACGTAGAAGGAGTAAACCTTCGTTCCGCCTGAAGTTGTTTCCTTGCCTGAAAGAGTTCTGCTGCCAAAAAACGCCGGGATCTGAACTGGGGCCGCGCCCTGAATGGTTCCGTCTCTGGTAAAAACCATTCGGATATCATGCCATCCACCATCAAGGGCCGACGTACCGAAGGCTTCAAACTCCACCCCACCAGAGTAAACCCTTGCGTGCGCCCGCCCTTCTGAGGTGCCTAAAGACCACCCTCTAACGCCAGCCGTCGCGACGGGAAGTATATGTCGCTGTACTAATCTCATCGTTTTTGCCCCGGTTCCAAGATTAGGACGCGCTAAGGCGTTGATGGCGAACGATGAAGTTGTTCCGAATTGAAAGTCGGAAGCTGATGCACTAGGAAGGATGAGATACTTCTGAGCAGAAAAACCAGAGGCAGCAGGATACCCGTTGACGCCAGGAATATAAGAATCATTTGTCCAGGTGCCGTTATAGAAGAAGGAGTGTGACCCAATTCTGTCCGAGAGGGCCTCGGGAGTTCCGTTTGACCACAGCCCTGTTGTTTCGCTGAAAGTAGCGGAACTTGAAACTTCCGTGGCAAAGTCATAAAAAGCCAACTGGCGAGAAGAGATCAGGCGTGGGGCGGTAGTGCTGGCGAGGTCGCGTGTCTCCCTATTACGGAACAACCACCACCCCAAAGAGTCAGTTCTCTTTGCGACCTCAGTGCATTCAATATCCGCAACCAAGGGCACAAGTTGAGAGGACTGTCCGTTCTGTAAACGATCAAAAACCGCAGAGACTATTCCGCCTCGCGTGGTATTAACAGCTAAAGGCACAATAGAGGTGTCGATGGTGTCCCCAATGTCGGTGTATTGGTACGATTTCTCCGTTACTGAATACGTGCTGCTGCGAAAATCATCGGCGTTAAGAACCTCCTTGATAAGCCCGTACGATACCCCGCTGTCGTCAGATCGGTAGATACGAAATCCGGTTGCTTTTGGGTGCGCAAACCACTTAAGCACTTGTCCACCGATAGAGGAGCCATTGTAATTCGTATCCTGAATGAAGGGGGCAGAGGGAGTTGTTTCCCCAAGGCCGTTCAGGGCTGTCATTACCCAGTAATGTACTCCGGCATTCCCGGTAAGAGACCCAGCTGCGGTTCCGGTGCTCGTGGGTCCATCAGGGGCGATAATGGATTCCGAAGCTTCAATGGTGTACTCGCGATCAGGAATAATCCCGATACCAGCCGAGAGAGCTTGGTAGATCGTATTAGGATACGGGAAGATATACGGCTGTGCCATATTTGAAGTCGTAAGATCGCATCCAACTACGTAGCGGTATCGGTTTGCGTCTTGATTCTCCTCAACATACCGAAGTGGCACTTTCTCTCGTGTCGCTCCCAGGATAATAGGTAGCGGCAGATTAAGGTCGAGAGTATTTAACGTAGGGGAGTCAAATAACGCCGATGTGACAGAAAGCTTTGGATACGTATCAGCAAGAACAAGCTTTGATTGATCTGAAATATAAACGGTGGCAGTCCCGTCTTCGTTGATAGACATCCGCTCCACAATTCCCGACATCTTTCGGAGGATGACGCCGCTATCGAGGTCTTTTAAACGATAAATAGCGGCACTACCACGGAGCGCGGTTGAAGTTAAAAGCGGAATGAAGTCGCCTTGAATAACAGAAAGGTCGACGGTGATGTCCCCGACTTCAACGGTTCCGTAAAAGATCTCCGATAGGCGCAAGCTTATAGAGGGGTGCTTAACAATCCCTTCTAAGTAAATATTATTATTTTCGTCGGTTACTTGGTCATAGGTTGCGGCATAAATAGGACCACCAGCTACACCGATTTCGATCATGGAGACAAGATTCATTAGGCTACCTCAAGGAATTGAATACCAGAAACGGTCACCGTCGCATTCTCTGTTCTGGTTATTCGAAACGAATTTGTTCGCCGAAGGTGGTACACTTGGGTCAGGTCGCCCATATTTTCGAAAAGCAGCATCGTTTTATCTCGTGGATAAAGCGCCATAGCTTTGTACTGATCGAGCGCTACTCCGTTTGTTCGTTCTATCCGGGCCTGGAGTGCGAACTGAATACGAACTGGGCTGGAAAGCCCCACCTCTAAGCCGCCATTTTCAAACTGAACCGTAGGGGCATCATCAAGTAGAGTCTTTTCGTAGGGAGTGGAGAAGTTCTTGTCGAGCGCATCAAGACGGCCCCACATAGAGAAAATTCCAACGTAGTAACTCGTGGCCCCCGATACGGCGTTGTTTGGCCCAAAACGAAGATAGCGATAATTAAAAGTGGTTGAGGGAATGCAAAGCATTTTCCGACGACCATCATCAGGGTCTGATTCTGTGCAAACGAAAACTTCCGACCATACCCAGTTCGTGCCGTCGTTACTCCCTTGGATAAAGATGTCGTTAAAGTTGGTATTCTCGATAACGAAGGCTTCAACGTTTTGCGCCGACCCAGCGCCCACCGTTGTCGACCCGAGTTCGAGTCCGATGCGCGTGGTTGCAACCGTACTAGTGCGCGCGACTCTCCGTGGCCGGGTCCAATCTTGGACAAAGCTTGCAGGGTTGATAGTAGTCCAGGTTCCCGTGGTCGCAGGGGTATAAATAGACGAAACAATTGGCAGCACGGAATACTGACAATTATCGGAGCCTCCCGGTGGGGCAATCGGCATTAGGGCACCTCTTGGTAACTATGTTGCCAGATAAAACGCCCCGTCCCCGGTCCTTTTACGATTTCAACGTCGTAATATCCGGAGGCGGTAATAGGGAGACAAACATTCCCCTGCCTATCTGTGTCTTTGGTTAGTAGTTTCACACCCGAAGAAGAATCGTAAAGGGCAACCTTAATAATCTTACTACTAAATCTTCCCCCTACGGTGGCGTGTGGCACGGTGAAGCATTTGTTTGGCGGTACTGTACTTAGGGTGTAACATATTTCCAAAACAGGTTCGCCCGCATCGCCTCCGGTAGTTTCAATGTCGACACCATTTCCACCGGTTGGCGACTGGTCCGTTTGCCAACCACGGAAAGACGTTGTCGCTCCAGGGCCTTTTTGAATGTTAGAAACATTTGTAAGGGGCAATTTATTCCAAACAAAAGTGCTCATGTCTAAGGTTCGCTTGTTCCATGCGGCGGGGTCAGCAGGGATGGTCTTAGAGTAATCGGCGCACCCAAAGGTCGAAGGGGCCGAAGGGTAGTACGTCCCTATGAAATTGATATCGTCAGCGCTGTCGATGTTCGTCATATGAAAGAGTATGTTTGCAGAAGTAACAGTAGCGCTTGCCGGAATAGCGCTCGTATCGAAACGAATTGCAAAGTTCCCTGAGTACCAGTAGTCCGGAGACGTCTGTTTGACGCGATGAACGAAAAGATACCCGTAGCCCGCAGCGTCAATATCATGGGTACATGTTGCGGTATCGGCATACGAGACAAAGGTACGTCCTTCCATAAACCTTGCGTTCCCGACCGGGTTTAGGGTAGTAGTGACGCGGTATTGGCCAAATCCACATGCCGTAGTAGGCATTGGTTCGGGTGTTGGGGTAACAGTGACCGTAGGCGTAGCTGTTGCGGTGGCTGTTGGGGTCGCCGTTGGTGTAGGTGTTGCGCTAGGCGGGTTGTTATACGTGATCGTTAAAACCGGTGCGAGCGAGCTGCTACCGTCATAAGAGAACGGGACGCGATGATTTGTCTGCGAACCGTCCCCGTCAATAATCAAGACCATAGCATTCCCGCTAGCCCAACCTCCGCGATTTACAATAGCTTGGGTAATCGTGGCGAAATCTGCGGAATCGTGTGAGTCTGATCCGGTTTGCGTCCAATCCGAAGGCGACCAAGACACCGCGCTTGTACGAGAACGGCTAGTAATGTTATTCGTAGCGGTGGTGAATGTGGCGGGATTATCTGCCGCCTCTCCGTAGATAGAAAGATTTACTGTTCCGGTTCCGGTTTCGCTCGCACGACCGATAAAAGTAAGCTTAGCAGTCTGAATCGTGGCGCTTGCAGGTACCGTGACGTTAAGGAATCGCATACCAACCCATTGGTGTTGAACCGGGCCAGCGGAATCGTATGCTAATTCTAAATCCGAACTCGGCGAGACCGCGACCGAGCCATCCGCCTTTGATTCTTCAGCATCGTCATCAGACGCAGCCACTTGCCCAACGAACGTCTGCGGCGTTGCGGTTGCCGTAGGGCTGATGGTCGCAGTTGGGGTTGCGGACAGCGTTGGCGTTGGGGTTGTAGAAAGCGTTGGGGTAGCTGTCGGCGTTGCCGTAGGGGTTGGCGTTGCTCCAGCCGTCCCTATAACTTCTTTCGGGCCAATATCCCACGCGGCATCTTGCGGCCGTGTCGTACCAATGTAGTCGGTAAAAAATCCTAACGAAGAGAGATTCGTCCCGTTATCTTTCCCCGGCGAACCAGTAATATCAAAACTACCATTCAGCGCAGGGCTGGTATTTTGCGCGGTGGCTTCCCACGATCCAATCACGTTTGCGACAGAAGTTCCACCGCCGACCCGGCGATACACCGCGTTCTTAGAAGAAGTGGCATCGTAGTAGAGGTTGTTGGTGTGAAACTGAATCTGTGTTGGATTGTTAACGGTCAACATCCCATAGCCCGCAACTCCGTTCGTGTAGCAATCGGGACCAAAGATGTTGTTTCGAACATCGAAAGTGTTCGACGGGAAAGCGTATCCATTTGCATCAATGTCGAGACAAGTGTTATACGTGTCAGTAAAGAGATTGTTAAGGATGCGAACTGGGCCTTGAATGCCAGCGTCGATCATTACCCCGCGCACTAAAGTATTCTGACTTTGTGACGGCTGGATGCCGTGAATCTTGTTGTTGTATAAGGTTGGAGCAATAATAGTTGTGCCGGATGTCCCTGATTGCCTTGCGATGAGCACGCCACCGCAATCCCCCGCGTTCAACGTAGTTGAAACTTCTTGGCACGAACGAGTTATATCATTGTTTCTTAAAATAACGTTATTTGAGTTACACTTAGTAGTCCCTCCGTTCGCAGTGTCGGTAGTAACCTCGATCCCATTTCTTCCGTTGTCGGAAAGCGTGTTGCCGTCTGCTATACAGTTATTGCACGATTTAAAGATAATCCCATCGTCAAGGATGTTCCCCGCACCGTTACTTGAGGAAGCAAACCCCGTGTGGCGGGAGATGGAATTCTTCACAGTGTTGTCTGAAATCTGCCTACAGTTCGCGTGATAACCTCCATAGAACGCAATACCCTCGGCAGCGGACTCTTCACAGAAGGAGTTCTGAACAGTACTATTTGTGGCGTCTGAGAATCGAATGCATTGTCCATAATCACGCCCACCAACGCCGAGAATTTTGACTCCATCGATAACGACGTTGCTTGACGCTCCGGAAACGGAGATCCCATTGTACCCATACTTCACGTACATGGTCCCGCCGCCGATGATTTGAATATTCTTCCCCATGATCGTAATAGGGTTATGAGCGCAGGTCCCAAGTTGACAGGACATCTTTACGATATGCGCGTCAGGATCAGGGTTCGTCATTGTATCCGGCAGTCGAACAGTGGTTTGTCGAAGACTTCCCGTGCCCCCCCACACTGTCATGGTTCCGCATCCGGGTTTTGACCAGTTGTCGCACGCGCCATTCAGTTGGCTCAGTGAACTACAATCCGGTTGCGTATTCCCAAACCACGATCGCAGCCGAGTTCCTGTATTCGCGGGATCGGTACACCCGGCGTCGTCCGCATCGTTACACTGGGGATCGACCCACATATGTTGTGTCAGGGCACCACTAAAATTCCAGCCCTCTGAGTAGAAAGTTCGGGTGTAATCCTGAAGCGAAAATCCACTGGTACATGCGCCGCATTGAGTGGCACTTTCACATCGAGTCCAATGCGAAGCAGGGGTCCCATCGTCGATTTCCGTCGAGGTGCCATCCAAAATAACTGTCTCATTATTGTAGGGGCGAATAGTGATGGGGTCAGAAAGAGAACAATCCTTCGTAAGGACGAGAAGAGAATGCGCGCCATCAACCCCCTGCGTTTCGCACGTTGGGGTGACGAACCCCGAGACGGCAAGACGGTAAGTTCCCCTCCTGACGTACAAAGTATCGCCACAATTCAGCTGAGACGAAGCGTAATTAATATTCTTATATGGATCATCGAAGGTCCCAGCGCCACCAGCCGTGCACGCGGTCGAGAGATCATCAACGTATTTAGTCGTTCCGGCATTAGGGTCAAATTCCAGTGCGCCAAGATCGGGTGCGGACCCAATCCAAGGAACGTGGACCCCTTCGCCTCCGCTACCGGAAGCCGATGCCCCACTAAAAGTGATCGTCGTCGCGGTCATGCTCACAACTTGACGAACGGTAGAAACCCCTTGAATTTGGATATCGTAACAGCCGGGGTTTGTTCCATCGGCTTTTCTCGTGCCACCACCATAACAATCCTCGTTATAGAGATCCCAGAAGTTTGCCGGGTCAGGAAAATAGTCGCGCGGATCTGTGGTAGGTCCGTTGCACGATACAGTGACGGTATTGCCAGACCACGACCCCGTAGCAACGGTGCAGAAGAAACCCCCCTGATCAATGTAAGACGTACTATTGACGGTGAGCTTCATATCGGCCAACGCCGTTCCATCTGGATTCACGAGATAAGGATTCCCGCGAAAATTCCCAGAGTTCGCTCCAGTGGAATTAAAAGCAGCTGACCCACCTCCACCTATTCTGTTTAAGCTGGCGTCGAAGGTTAGGACTCCGGTTTCTGTCGTTGCAAACCGCATTAAGCCGCCATTCGTTGGGATATTTCGAAAATACCAACCGTTCTTGACCCAGCGGCACCCAGCTTGTGCGCAGAGACCGCCCCCGGTGCTCATTGCACAGTTTTGCCCATGGAAGCACGGAGTAGAATCCGGAACACTATCGAAGAGGTTATACATGTAAGGGATATTTATCGTAGTGCTATCGTTATCCTGGGAGGTTGTTCCGCGAGAATAATCCCCGGGGTCATGAACCACGCCAACAACGGAATTGTACGCAGCCAGGGAATCACGAATCCGCTCTGTCCAAAAGAAGCCCCCATTACGGTGATTAGGCTGAGTGAATCGACCCATATTTTTGTAGAACAAGAACTTTGTAGAATATCGGTTCCCGGCGTTCCCGGTATTTCCTGAGAATTTAAATAAAGGGCTAGTCCAATCACCTACTCCGCGAGTGTTTCCGCAATCCCTTGCATCATTGTAGCGAATGATATGACTGTCAGAAGCATAAGCCCCACTCGCCTGTCCGTCATCAATACAGTCGGTTTCCGGGCCTTGTAAATCGTTTCCATCTAAAAAGATAAAAGACCCATCCTGAATTCCTAGGAGATCGTTATTTCCACCGGCTTGGAAGCCCCTCCAATTAGGGCCAACTTCGTTATGCACCATAGCGACGCGGCTGTCTTTATCAGAAACCAAGCACCCTACTGGGCCATTCCCGCAGTATTCAACTTTATTATTTACCCATGTAATATAACTTTGATTTGGGCCACCCCCTGCACAGTTGCTATTCGAGTCGACGCCATCACAGTTGATTCTGTTGTCACGCCAAGAGATGCGACCCGACGTTGCGTAAGACCTAACCGCGCCCTTCCCGGCCGGGGGCTCTGTCACGACAAAACCCTTCACGCGAAGGTATTGCGTAGAGCCATATCCAATGCAGTTTGCATCAGCGCCAGCAGTGACCAGGGAGGCGTCAGGTGGATTAGCGATGGAAACCCCAGCTCCATCGATCGTGCACTTTTGGGGCGTGTAGTTACCGAGATTGTCGGTACATTGGACGGTAACAACTTTCGTTGAACTTCGAGGCCACCCTAAACCGAAACAATTCCCATGACCATTCCCGTGATGTCGCGTAGACGACCCAATGACGTTAATGTTAACAGGGCCATTGCATGCGGCTATATCGTCTTCACAGCCAACAGTTGAGGCAGTACATCCTTGAGCCCGAAGCGCGTACAAATCTCGACAGGCTGTTGCAGCAAGCCTTCCGCAACCAGTGGTATTTCCGGTCTCTGGATTAATCCAAAATTCGCACGCGGGGGTAGGTGAAGCAGTGGGAACCGTACTGCCCGTTGATGTCGGGGTTACCGTCGCGGTTCCCGTCAGCGTAGGCGTGGGGGTGGCAGTGACGGTCGGCGTTGCGGTCGGCGTTGGGGTTGCGCCTCCAGCAGTCCCCACGTACGCAGCAAAGCGAAAATCATAGGAGAGGATGTTACTGAAATGATATCCGTTATACGTAGTGCCCTGGTAAGACTCATCGGTTGCGACCCACCGAACACATCCACATGTTGCGTTACAGGCACTTAAGCAATTTGATGCAGGAGTAAGCGAAGCGTCATCTTCAATAACGAGAAAGTAGTCATTCGCCGAAGAGAGTGTAGGCTGATTAGACGACCATGTGAAATTAATAGGCGTCGAAGGGGTGGTGCTGGTTCCGAGGCTCGAAGCCGTTACCGAAGACGAATCACCACCGACTTGCGCCCCGAGGGTGCTACTCCAGACTTCAAGGTGAACAGACCCCCCAGAAATATCGACGGTTTTGAATATATACATATCCATCGCGCACAGAGTGATATCTTCGCCCTTTAAAAACATGCGCGGCTGGTCATTAAAAGCCATAGTGGCTTCAAGGCGGTAATAACCAACCGAAGCCGCCTCGTTCAGCATGGTCACGCTTTTACTACAACTTGCTGTTGCGGTCGCGGTTGGCGTCGGGGTAGCCGTTGGCGTTGCGGTCACAGTCGGCGTAACGGTCGGCGTCGGTGTGGCAGTTGGCGTCGGCGCGTCGGCACCGGCAATACGCGCGATAAGATGCGCCCACCTGTTTGCGTCGGTTTGCGTATGGCACATACTGGCCGATCCCGCTGCGCCTTGCGGGCGAGTTCCCATAGCGAGCGCGGCAGAATTACTTCCGGTGCCAACAACCGAGAGGCGGTTATTTTGAGTCCCTGTCCCGGTACAAGGCGTTAACGGGGAAATACTTGTTACGGCATTGCCACTGACCACCATGTCGACCAAAAGATCATCAGTAACCACTGATCCAAATGAAGTGGAAATAGCATCGAGGGTGTCGGTGTTGATAAAATTTTCTACATACGATGGGGTAACGTTTTGTGCCGCATTGGATAAGACAAGAACGCCTACCATTAGGTCAACAACGTTAGCGGGTAAAGTGACGACAACACTCCCGGTAGTTTGTGGCGGTGCAATGGCGATGAAGGTTGCTCCACAGGCGACGGTCGGCGTCCCCGTTGTAGTAACAGCGTCGAGATACGTTAAGGCAGTACCACTCGCAAAGTCGACCGTGGTGCTCCCGACTGGGCAGTTGGTTGACCCATTCGCTCCATCCTCAACGCCAATCGAGACAATGATCATTCGATTTGAGGAGGTGGGCACCGTGACGCTTGTCACCGTCAAGGTATTAGTATTTCCACCGACCCCTGAACGCACCGATTCTACCACTGGCGAGGAAGCGTACACTGGCACCGACCCCAGAAGGAGAAGAAAAAGCACAATAGGGAGAAGATATTTGTTGAGCATTCGAGACGTCATTGCGTTTAAGTCCGTTCTTTACGGGGTGGGACAGGCCGTTGGGCCAATTGGAATGTACTCGTGAGGCCGAACAACTCCGAGAAACGTTCGGTCGTAATACCCGGATTGTAAGACCCGCCAGCAATAGTTGCCGTACGCGTCCGGTGTGGGAGAGGCGACCACCTGCAGCGTAGTTGAGTCCTTAATCACCACCTGAGTCCCGTTTGGCGGTAGCTGAAGGTAGCCTGACCCGCCGACACGCCAAGCAATGTCACAGTCGTATACTTCGCAAATCGCCCAAGCTACGCCGCTAAATGCGAGCACAAACCATAACGTAAGAATACAGTAAAACTTCTTCATAATTACCCCGTTCTCACCGCTTTAGAGATTGCGTTGAGCGCCTTTTCCTTGATCCGACTTTCAATAGCCGGATCATCTAGTGCATTCTTGAGCCACGTCCGGAACATATGTTCGAGGTTCGTGGTATTTTCGACGCCGCCTTCAATGGAGATCGCCGCGTTGGCTTCCGTCTTCACCGTCAGGTTTTGCACGATGATCGATGGGAGACTTTGCGCCGCCGGGGCGACATTGGCGTAATCGCGAATCGCGCTCCCAAACTGACTCAGCGGAATAACCGCCTCTGGCCCGCTTTCGCCGATGAGTCCGTACGTGGGCCGATTAATAATACCGCCACTAGCAAACCCTAATACAGGTTGATACGTCGTTGGGTCATTGATTTTCTTTAACATCGCATCAATGACGGTGGTGAAATTTGGCAGCGAATTTCGCGTATCTGGAAACACGGAATAGATGCTCTCAATTAGTGCCCCCGTGAAACCGCCCTCTCTCTGTAGAGTTGTGAGTTCTTCTCGTGTCGCACCAAAAAGAGACTGTAAAGTAGAGGCGGTTACTCCACCGGGCTGTGTCGCTGAAAGAGTCGTTTTAAGCTGCTCATTGCCAGCTTCGGATTGTCCGAACATCCCAGCTCCGCTACCTGGGGTTGTGGAAAGCGGCTTCTTGTCAGTGACCGTGATGCCTTCGCCTTCCAGAATGCGCCGAATATTAATCAATTCCATCCAACTGTTAGTCTGAACATCAAAGAGCGAAGCGCTGTCGACACCGAGATCGGTAAGTTTTTGTTTTAACTGTTCTGTCTGTTGCTTGAAAATCTCGTTTCCTTGACCCTGTATCCATTCAAGGATGTTAGCCGTGCCAGCGGAAGCTGCGGCAACTTGTTCGCGTACTCGCTCTTGTACCGCAACAATAGCAGCTTGCTCAGCTTTAATTTGATTATCGATGTCTTCCAGCTTGTCGCGTTGTTCTCTCTGAAGATCTTTAATCTCTTTCTGGAGAATATTTCCTTCGGCCTGCAGCTCCTCAATCGTCTTGCCACCCGTGATATCGCTAATTTTATCCTTTGAATACGCTGCGACATCACGAAGCTGTTGAATGACAAAATCAAAAAAAG
>ERZ1292625.360-Hain-H41-01um-R1-360-length-71481-cov-10_pt1 | contig 71481 bp, 65 predicted proteins | sample MGYA00564400_ERZ1292625 | MGnify/ENA primary metagenome ERZ1292625 (study PRJEB36523, sample SAMEA6512639) | groundwater metagenome | collected 2019-01-08 | study: AquaDiva: Metagenomics assemblies of 32 groundwater samples | reverse complement strand
TCCAGAAATTGGTCCGCCAAAATAACATTGGATGGAATCTCGCACATCATATAGATTTTGAGTCCCGGATCATCTTCTCTGGAAAGTCCGAATTCGTGCATAACACCAAGGACATTTTTCGCCTCTTCAACAGTGCGGCAAAACGGCAACATCGGAATAATATTTGTGAGTCCAAATTCTCCGCGCGCTTTAAGCAAGGCTTTGCATTCAAGTCCGAAAGCGGCTTTGAACTTTGGGTCATAATAACGAGAAGTCCCGCGCCAGCCGATCATCGGATTGTTTTCCAACGGTTCATACAAACTTCCGCCCAAAAGCGTCTCGTATTCATTGGTTTTAAAATCGGAAAAACGAATGATTACCGGATTGGGCCAAAAGGCGGCCGCGATTTTCCCCACCCCTTCGGCCAGTTCCGAAACATAATAATCGGCTTTGTTTTCATAACCTTTGGTTAATTCTTCAATTTTCCGGCACAAAGTTTGTATCTCCCGTGTTTTATCTTTTTTCAGTTTCGGATAATCAATCAGAGCGTTCGGATGAACTTGAATGTGCGAAGCGATAATAAATTCCAATCGTCCCAGACCCACGCCTTTAACCGGCAAAAAATGATTCTTAAATGCTTCATCGGGCGAACCGACATTAACCATGACGTGCGTGCGCGTTTCGGGAATGGCGCTAAGTTCATGCTCAATAACTTCAAATTTCAATTTCCCCTCATAAACCACTCCCTCTTTACCGCCCGAGCAATCAATCGTCACCATCTGCTTATCGTGAAGTTTGGCAGTGGCGTTTTCGGTGCCCACAATGGCCGGAATACCGAGCTCGCGGGAAACTATGGCCGCGTGGGAGGTGCGTCCGCCTTTATCAGTCACAATGGCCGAAGCAATTTTCATTATGGGCTCCCAGTCGGGGTCGGTAATTTCGGTTACCAGTACTTCGCCTTTTTGAAACTGATGAATATTCTTTACATCGCGAATAACCCGCACCGGACCCGTTGCAAGCTTGGTGCCAATGGCGGTCCCCGCCACCAATTTTTTCCCTTGTTCTAAAAGTTTATACTCCACGTAAACATCTTTTTTCTTGCCGGCGTGAATCGTTTCGGGACGCGCCTGCACAATGAAAAGTTTATTGGTTTTACCATCCTTGGCCCACTCCATATCCATCGGCTGAAAATGGCCTACTTTCTTGGAAAAATACTCTTCAATTTTTACTCCCCATTCGGCCAGCGTCAAAACCTCTTGGTCGGTTAAACAAAATTTTTCCTGGTCGCTTTTGGAAACCGGAACTTTTTTTATGCCGTGCGCGGCGTAAATCATTTTTTGGTCTTTCTTGCCAAGGTCCTTGCCGATTAAAGCTGGAAGTCCGCGCTTTAGCCCCGGTTTAAAAATCGTGAATTCATCCGGCGTCACCGCGCCTTGCACAATCATCTCCCCCAAACCGTATGAACCATTGATAACCACCACGTCTTCAAAACCGGTTTCGGTGTCAAGCGTAAACATCACACCCGAACAAGCCATGTCAGAGCGCGCCATTTTTTGCACTGTAACCGAAAGCGCCGCGTCAAAACCCGCAAATCCCTTGTCTTGTCTATAAGAAATAGCGCGATTGGTGAAAAGCGAGGCGAAGCATTTTTTGACCGAAAATAGCAAATCTTCATTTCCCGAAATATTCAAATAAGTTTCTTGCTCTCCGGCAAACGAAGCCCCCGGCAAATCTTCGGCGGTGGCACTGGAGCGCACGGCCACATCCACATTTTTTTCATTATAGGCCAAGCTTAAATTTATATAACCCTTAATTATTTCTTTATTCAAATCTTCCGGCAATTTGGCTCTTAGAATAGTGTCGCGCACCGCTTCTCCCACGCGCTCCAACTCCCGCAAATTGCCGGTGTCCAGTCCTTTCAAAAGTTGTTGTATCTTTTCTTTAATGCCGGCCTTTTCCAGAAAATGTCTGTAAGCGTAAGCCGTAATGCAAAAACCGTTCGGAATATTTATTCCCATCGGATTTAAATTGGAATACATCTCTCCAAGCGAAGCGTTTTTCCCGCCGACAAGCGGTACGTCCACGATGCCGACTTGGTCAAACCAAAGAACTAAAGATTTTTCTCTGTCTAACATAAAACTTTTATTAAAAATTTCCTAAGGGCTCTAAAATTCGTGCGTTTTAACGCTTTAAAGCAATAACGAAATCGGCAACATTCGAGCCGGTCGGTCCGGTAATAATGTGGTCGTTGAGTTCAGCAAAAAAAGGAAATGAATCGTTGTTATCTAAATATTTTTTCGGCAAAAGTTTTTTTGTTTTTGCTGTCTCTATGCTGATTATATCACAAATGGCACCAGCAACCTCGGTGTTATCCCTACCATCTGAAGCAAATGAAACTATGCATTCATTTTCTTTAACTTTAGTGAAAGCGCCTAAAATTAATTCTTGATTACGACCACCCTTTCCACTTCCTTTTATACGCACCGTTGTTTCACCTCCATAAAGTAAAACTGTTTTGTTTGTTTTATTATGTAATTCTTTTACTATTCTCTCTCCGCAAATTGAAGCTTCTCCTATTAAATAACTTGCGGAGACATACGCGTCATACCCCAACTTTTCTGATTCTTTTTTCATAGCCAAAAGTCCAATTTCATTTGAAACAAGAATTATGTGATGAACTTTTTCAAAATACTTATCTTCTTTTGGAGTTTCCATTAAATTGGTGGCATCAAAAGAACATCTTTTATCAATATCATATTTTTTAAGTGTCTCTCGCGCTTCATCAACCAAAGAATTGTCTTTAATAAAAGGTCCTGAAGCTATTGAATTTAAATCATTCTCTATAACATCAGAAAAAATTAATACGGCCACTTGTGCTGGGTAACACGCCTTAGCAAGGTTTCCTCCTCTAGCCAGAGAAAGATGTTTTCGAATCATATTAATCTCTTGAATATTTGCTCCACCTCGAAAAAGGCATTGAATAATATTTGATTCATCAACACAAGTAAAATTAACTGGGTTACACAAAAGAGTTGATCCACCGCCGGAGATTATGGCTAAAACCAAATCGTCCTTTGTAACTTCTTTTAACATTTCAATCATTTCACTCGTCAAATCAACATTTCTCTGACTTGGAAAAGGATGGTCGCCTTCGCATGATTTTATTTTTTTTAATTCTGTATTACACCTAATATCTATAACCATTCCTTTATAAATATAATCTCCATATAATTTTTCCAACACCTCAGCCGAATCCAATGAACATTTACCAACCCCTATAACAAAAATGCGTCCTTTTTTATCTAAATTAAACTTTTGACCAATGACTGATATTTCTCCATCAGTAATTTTTACAAACCTCTCAATAGCTCTTTTGGTGTCAATTGCCTGTAAACCAGATTCAACAATAGACAATGCTTCTTTACGCAAATCGTTTCGTGCCAATTCATCATAATTTTTTATCTTTTTTATACTCATCTTTTGATTATACCCCTAAACCATTCATCAACTTTCTTTTTAAATTCTTCTCCACTTCCACTATTGTCAATTTTATAATCTGCATTTTCTATAACTTTACTAAGTTCATGAGTACCAGAGCCGCCACGTTTCTCTACGGATTCTTCTTTTTTAAAGATCTCAAACGTTACTTCATCCCCAATTCTGCCGCGCTTTTTCATACGCTCATACCGAATTTCTGGCGTTGCCGTAACAGCAACCATATAAAATTTATTACCAAACGTATTTTTAAGTAAATCCACTTCAGTCGTATTTCTCATGCCAGAAATAACAGTGTTATTAAAAACATTTTCTATAACAATATCCATTGGATATTGAAGACCTTTTTCTTTTCTCATTTTCATAACAAAGTTAGTTATACTCGTTCTATCAAGAGGCACTCCTATTTTCTTAGCCTCTTCTCGTAAAAAATCACCCCCTGAAATGTGGTGGAATCCTTTTTCTTCAATAATTTGGGCAAAGGTATCTTTTCCAGATGAGGGTTCTCCCGTTACTCCTATGACTATAAAATCTTTTTGTGTATTCATCCCATTAGAAGTAGGACACGGAAATTAATACTCCGCATTTACTACAATGATTTTTGATAATTGATATAACTGATTTAATAAAATTATGTTTTGGTGTCCGCGACTTCTAACGGGACAGGTTCCGTCTAGTTTCTCATATCTCTTGTTTATCGTGCAAGTATTTATAAGTATTATTATTTATTTTCCTAAATCTCTATTCTAATGTTCTTAAGAACATTAGAATAGAGATTCCGGTGGGGGTGAGTTTGTGACGGACAGCAGGACCTTCGGAGCGTTTGATTACAAGTCCAGCAATGGCCAATCTTCTTATGTGCTCGGAAGCTGTTTTGAAATTGATTTTCAACTCTTCAGCAATTTCAACGACGGAAAGTTCCGGTTTTCTTTTTAACAATTCTAAAATTTCAATTCTTCGGTGATTGGAAAATCCTTTCACTACCCTTTCCAGTTTCCTAAAGTTTTTCATAACTCTATAATATCACTAAAAATTCTCTATTCCAATGTTCTTGAGAACATTGGAATAGAGAATTTAAAAAGCGGATAAAGATTTTTTTGCTAATAATTTCATTATGTCTATCGCTTCTTTTTGGTCTTTTCCATAACTTTTTTCTATGGATATTATTTGGTCTCTTAAAGTATCTTCTGCCATTTTCTTGTCAAAACCACGTATTTTTAAAGCTTTCATTTTATTAAGCGAATGTGTTATTTTAGGCATCGCTTTATCTAAAATCTTAACAAAACGGGCTTCTTTAGTATCCATTTTTTCATACTTTTTTATGGTCTTTGAAAGCCAAGGTAAAACTTTTTTGAAGTTTTTTTCTAATCTTTTTAAGGCTTTTTGTTCAAGTTCCTTTTTCTTCAAGTGTCTTTTATCAATCATTTTTCCATGAATATTAGGAATGTCTCCCGTGTAAACCTCTACAAAATCATGAACTAGGGCAAATTGAGCAACTAATCCCAAATCTAAATCTTTTTTATATTCTGATGCGACAGCACAAGCAATAAGTGAAAGCATTACGGTATGGTCTGTGTCAGATTCTGGTGTAACACCATCCTCATAAAGAGTGATTCTATTTACTCTTGCAAATTGTAAAACCAATTTACCAAGTTCAACAACTTTATCGGCAACTTTTCCATTTATTCTTTTCATATTTGATTCTTAATACTTAAGAAAAATTCCTTGTCTTTCGGATGTGTCAAAATACTAGATACCTCATCTTTTGAAACCCATTTTGCCTCTGGATTATCCTTATCAATTGGCTTTAAATCCATTTGTTTGGTTTTGAAATAGAAAATTATTATTTCTTTCATTATTGAGACGATTTCCCCCTTGCCGTCCTTATCTATTGCTGTTCTTCTGTATTTACCCAGCTCACGAACTAGCTCTAATTCACTAATCCCCGACTCTTCATAAATTTCCCTTTTAGCGGCAGTCAAAACTTCTTCACCATCTTCGATGTGTCCTTTTGGCAAAGACCAAGAATTTCCGTTTTGATTCACCACAAGGACTTCCCCATTTTTATTTACCACTACCCCACCAGCACTTGTTTTTACTTCTATACTATTTTCCATTTTCTGTGTATTTTAACCAAACTTTTTTGAATAACGGTATGGTCAGGGTTGAGATTAGAAAACCGGCTGTTGGAACTAGAGCATTAAGCCATGGTTTTTGGATTTCAATTACCCACAAAAACAGGCCTATGACTAAGTATGTAAAAATGGCTAGGACAATTTTTCGAGTCCAACTTGTTTCCCAAGCTTTGTCCTTTTCCACCCTTTCGTTTCTCTCCTCAATTTTTTGTATTCTTTGTTCAAAATTTTCCATACTTTTATTTTATCTCTTTGTTTAACCAGTTTAAGTATTCTTTACTTCCAGCAATAATGGGGGTAACGATAATTTCGGGTAATTCGTAAGGATGATTTTCTTTGATTACTTTCTCTACTTTTTTATAGAGATTTAATTTTGTTTTTATTAGAATTAAAAATTCTTTAGAGTTTTCCAATTTTCCTTTCCATCGATAAATACTTGTGACTGGGCCAATTATTTGCGTGCAAGCAGATAATTTTCTCTGACTCAATACTTTGGCAATCTTTTCAGCGTCTTTTTTATTGGCAACTGTAGTTTGAATTTGTACAAATTTATTTTTCATTTTTTAGTAATTTGAATAAATCTCGTAAAACAATTTTATCTTCCTCAATTAATTTTTGTTCTTTCTCAAATTCTCTTTCGGAAAACCATTTTCCATAATCTCCCTCCAAAACAGTTATCTCCTTTTCAAAATCATTGCTTACTTCAAGAAAAAATATATCTTTAATACTACCTGTAAAATCATACTTCTTAAGAAATCTGTAACCCGTTGGTATGTAATTCAACTCTTCTTTGATTTCCCTCCTCAGAGCGTCTTCCGGATTTTCATTTCCTTCCGCTCCTCCACCAAAAAATCCAAAATAATCAGGAAGTCTTTTGGCATCTTTTGAACGTTTCTGAAGAAAAACTAGAGTGTTCCCCTTTCTGATTTTATAAGGAATTAATATCGAGACTTTTCTTTTATTTCCCATGACAATTTTATTTCTTATTGCTTCCCCCGCACTAATCTCCTGCAATTCTTTGAGTCACATTGGCATTTAAACGGCTTTTCAATATAGGCAATCTTATCATAATCAATTGTTATCTCTTCACCTCGTTTTATATCCCTTAGGGCAAATGCCTTTCTGTCTTTTTCTTCAATATTCGGATTACACGAATGATTTACGTATCGTGCTGGTGGTTCAATAATCTCGAACTTACCATCTCCAATCTTGTCCAAGTACCGCTTATCATTCTCTGGAATTCGCAAGATATCAGATGCGCCAATAATTTTACCACTTGGATAGGAATACACATGCTCGCCCTTCTCGATGTTGCGGGCTGCGAATACTCCTTTTCCTTCTATTTCAGATTTTCTGATTTCTATTGGCGACATACTTCTACTTCCCATGACAATGTTTATACTTCTTGCCACTTCCGCAGGGGCACTGTTCGTTTCGGCCAACCTTAGGTATACCTGAATTATCTGGGCTACTTTTTGTTGAAGAAGTTATTGATTCCGCTCCTTCTTTAACTTCAGTTAACTCCGATTGTTTCTCCATAGCGAGAGCTCCTTCAGCTAAAATTGGAAGTAGACGAGTAATCTCATTAAACATTCCCTCTTCCATTTCTTTAAAAATTTTCAATCCTTCTTTTTTATATTCCACCAATGGGTCACGTTGACCATAAGCACGCAAATTGACCGATGAGCGTAAGTAATCCATCGCTTCCAAGTGGTCAATCCAAAATAAATCTATTGTTTGTAAAACCAAACGGCGTAAATTCAAATAAAAATTCTCAGCTCCTATTTTTTGTTTTAATTGCTGAACTTTCGCGGCCAAATTCTCATCTCCTAAAATTACTTGTTCTAGAAATACATCCACCGCTTCATTTTCTCCTAAAAGCATGTCGCGACGGCGAGAATACATTATGGTGCGTTGGTGATTCAAAATGTCATCGTATTCAAGAATGTGTTTCCTGGAATCAAAATGAAATCCTTCAATTTTAGTTTGAGCCGATTCAAGGGAGCGAGTTATGAGACGATTTTCAATTGGCTGGTCTTCGGGAATACCAAAACGTCCCATCATATTTTTTATAGTATCGGACGCAAAAACTCTCATTAAAGAATCCTCCAATGAAACAAAAAATTGTGTGGCGCCTGAGTCGCCCTGACGGGCAGAACGACCGCGGAGCTGATTATCTATACGTCGCGCTTCGTGTCGCTCGGTTCCCAGGACAAAAAGTCCGCCATTCTTCTTCACTTCTTCATATTCTTCATTTGTTGCTGGATTTCCCCCCAACTTTATATCCACCCCGCGTCCCGCCATGTTGGTCGCTATTGTTACTTGTCCTTTTTTTCCAGCTTGAGCAATAATTTCTCCTTCACGCTCATGATTTTTAGCATTAAGTATTTCGTGCGGTATTCCTTCTTGCTTTAAGTAAGCAGAAAGAAGTTCATTTTTTTCAATTGAAACCGTACCTATTAAAACTGGTTGGCCCTTCTGGTGCAGGTCTTTGACTCGAGAAGCTATGGCTTTCAATTTTCCTTTTTCAGTTTGGAAAATTTGGTCTTCAAAATCCATTCTTGCCGAAGGTCTATTGGTAGGAATAGCCACAACTTCCAAACCATAAACTTTATAAAATTCTTCAGATGAAGTGAGGGCCGTTCCTGTCATCCCCGAAAGTTTTTCGTAAAGACGGAAATAATTTTGATAGGTGATTGATGCAAAGGTGCGGGATTCCTTTTGCACGGAAACTCCTTCTTTGGCTTCAATAGCTTGGTGTAACCCTTCACTCCAACGTCTACCTGGTTGAAGTCGCCCTGTAAATTCATCCACTATGATAATTTCATCGTTTTTTACAACATATTCTTTATCTTTTTCAAAAAGAGCCGACGCTTTTATGGCCGTTTCCAAGTGATGCACATATTTAATGCCTTTTTCCGTATAAATATTGGAAACACCCAATGTTTTTTCTGCTTTGTTTATTCCTTCATCGGTCAAAGTTATAGCTTTTAGTTTTTCATCAATCAAAAAATCCTCGTCCTTTTTCATTTGTCGAGCAATTTTAGCAAAGACGTTGTAAAGTTCTGCGCTTTCTGAAGAAGGCGCCGATATTATTAAGGGGGTCCTTGCTTCATCTATTAAAATAGAGTCAATTTCATCCACTACAGCAAAAGCGTGCGGTCTTTGTCTCAATGACTCTTTACTGTATTCAAGATTATCCCTTAAGTAATCAAAGCCAAATTCGCTATTCGTGCCATAAGTTATATCAGCTTGATAAGCTTCTTTCCTTGTCACTGGGCGTAAAAATTCATGCATCACTTTAAATGAACCCAACTTGTCTCTTTCCTCGTCTTTCGCATCCTCTTGTTGGTTGTTGGTTGTTAGTTGTTGGTTGTTGCCGTGCTTGGGGTCATAAAGGAAAGAAGAGTCATGATTTAAAACTCCGACCGATAATCCCAAAAAAGAATAAATTTCTCCCATCCAAACAGCGTCACGTCGGGAGAGATAATCATTAACCGTAATTACATGCACTCCCTTAGCGGAAATGGCATTCAAATAAACAGGTAAGGTTGCCACCAAAGTTTTTCCTTCACCAGTTTTCATTTCCGCAATACCGCGACGATGAAGAACGATGCCGCCTATTATTTGCACATCATAATGACGTTCACCCCGGAAACGCTTAGCGGCTTCACGAACAACAGCAAAGGCCTCGGGGAGTAAATCATCTAATGTTTCCTCCTTTTGATAACGCTCCTTGAATTCCAAAGTTTTTGCTTTTAAAGCATCGTCTGAAAGCGCGACAATTTTCTCCTCAAAAGCATTAACTTTTTGAAGCTCTTTTTCCGCCTTTTTCAGAGCGCCCTGTCCACTGTCGGCAAAACCCTCAAACCATTTAAACATTGGGACATTTTAGCATATTTAGCTCTTAAAAATAGGCCAAAAAAGCAAAGGACCTTCTCCTTTTGAGAGATGGTCCCTTGCCTTAAGTGAGAAGTCCTTAGAAGAAGATTTACATCTTCTTCTTTCTTGACTTCTTGGCCTTCTTTTTTGCGGCCTTTCTTTTCTTTGCCATTTCGGTATTAGAACTACTTTATAATTCGCGGATGCTGCCGACCTCTCTTTTCGGCACATTCATAAAAATATTTACAAAGTGTCATTCCGAAAGAGAAAAACAACAAACCACTACTTCTAAATACAATTATCCCTCTAATAAAATCTTTCACAATATTTTTTTACAAAATTATGTGGATAACTTTCCCACTAAGTTTTTTACAAAAAATTTAGTGGGAAATAATTTAAAATTAAAAACTGACAACTTAAAAATAAATCCAAAGAAAATAATCAGGAAATAAATTGCACTTCTTGTTCGAGATTTATTCCCGTCTTTTCCTTAACACATTTTTTTATTTTTCCCGAAAGCTCTAGAACATCTTTAGCCATCGCCTCGCCTTTATTTATCAAAACTAAGTTTTGCTTTTCCCAAACACAAGCATCCCCCACTTGTTCTTTGCCCAAACCGCAGACCTTGTCTATGAGAAACCCTGCCGAAACCTTCGTTTTTCCGTCACGGTCTCTCCAATTAGGAATGTTAGGATAATTTCCTAAGAGAGATCTCGTCAAATCTTCATCAATTATAGGGTTTTTAAAAAATGACCCAGCCGTGCCATATACTTTTAGGTCAGGTAATTTGCCTTTTCTTATGGAAATCACCGCTTGGCGAAGTTTGAAAGGGGTAATTTCTGGCTCTTTTCCCAAAAAATAATCTTTTAAATCCTTGTAAGTTATATCGGGATTAAAATTACCATTTAGCAAAAAGTTAACTCTGGTAATGACTAAATTTTTACCATCTTCTTTTTTAAAAATACTGTCTCTGTAAGAAAAATTGCAATCCTTGTTACTTAATTTTACTTCTTTTAGATTTTTGATATCAAAAACTTCTACCGAATCTATAAAATCTTTCACCTCTTTTCCATAAGCGCCGATATTTTGAATAGGGGCGGCTCCCACACTTCCTGGGATTAGAGAAAGATTTTCAAGTCCGTATATATTTTTTAAAACCATCTCTCCGACAAATTCATCCCAAGAAACTCCCGCTCCAACAGAAACCTGTGTGCCATCAGCGCTCTTTTTAATTTCGGTTCCCAAAATGTTCATGCGAATGACAACTCCAGAAAATCCTTCGTCGGCAACCAAAATATTTGAACCTCCTCCTAAAATAAAAATTTCAAGTTTATTTTCTTTAGCAAAATTGGTCGCCTTTTTAAGGTCTTCTATATTGTTTATTAAACAAAAAAAGCGGGCTTTCCCGCCGATACGAAATGTTGTTAATGGCTTTAGAGAAACATTTTCCTTTATCCCGTTAGAGATACCGCTGGTCATAATAGGCTGGTGTTGTTAATTTAATTTGTCTCTAAACTGGATGAATAAAAAATTACGCCGACATATGGCCCCCGGGTGCCAGCTCCAAAACTAATGTCTTAAGTGAGTGCAGCCGGGAGCCATATATAGGAACAATTGAAAATTCCCTCGGTCAAAGTATAGCAAAAGCTCTTTCCATAGGCACGAAAAGGCCCCCTTACGGAGGCCTTTTCGCAGACATTCGTTAGAACTAACAGAATTTGTTAGCACTCACTTGCGCCCCATTATAGCAAATTTGAGCTAAAAGTCAAATCTATACTTACTTCAAAATATTTTTCCCTGCCACCAAATCATCTATAAATTTTTGATATTGAGATTTAGCACTTGGATTAAGTTCCAGATCTCGCGCTTTTTCTAAAGCTATTCTGTCATCAATTCTTCTTCCAAGTTGCAAATAAGAAGCGGCAACCCCAGCATAATTTCGAGAACTTGGTTCAGCGTTGGCTCTACTAATCCATATGGCAAGAACTTGATTAAATTGTTTAGTATCATAATAAGCGCGCAAAAGCTGCTCATGAGGATAAGCCACTGTGTTAAATCCCTCCAAAAGAACTTGATTGGCTAATTCGTTTTGCCCTGAATATATGGCGGCTGTTGCCAAATTAATACGAGCTTCTGTATTATTCGGCGCCAAAGCCAATGTATCTTTTAAGATATTAATGGCGCCCGCACTATCGCCAACAATTAAACGTAATCTTGCAATCTCAAAAAGGATGGTTTGTTTTTTAGGCGAAAGTTTCTGCGCTATTAAAAGTTCATTTAGCCCAGCTTGGTAGTCGCGATGACTGCTTAACAAAGAGCCAAAAAACATATGATGCCTTACGTCATTCGGCGCTTCTTTAATCATTTCCTCATATTGGGACTTAGTGTATTGATAAAACGCCTCCTTGTCTTGAGAAGAAACCGAATCCACCTGGGAAACACTATTCATAGACTGGAAAAGTTGCTCACGAATTTCTTGATTACCAAAACTTCCATAATCAATCGCTTTTTGAAAAGTTTTCAATCTATCGGTTACGCTCAATTTGTTATCACCGTTAATAGCATTAATTAAAGTGGTGTTTGCCGATATTGCCTTACCATTTATCGCATATATTCCCCAAACAGTGGTGGCGATCACAATAATGCTGACCATTGAAAAACCAATGTTGCCCAAATTGGTGAACGATCTGAAAGGAAGAGATACTCTTTCGGGGAAATCCTTGGCCGTATCAAAATGAAGAAAGGCGAGAAATATGACAAAGAGCAAGTAGCTAACCAAATTATCAAAGACAAAGAAATTGTGGAAAACATAGGCGGAAAAAAGTCCTATTAATACTGCCTTTTCCGCAAATGTCATGTCACTTTTTTTCCACAAAGCGTAAAGACCAAAGCCATATAAAGACAAATACCCCAAAAGTCCCAAGATGCCACTCGCTATAAGCCAATCTAGAAAAACATTATGCGTTCTATCAAACCACGGCTCGTGGTTAAACATTGCCGGATTATAATGTTTGTTAAAAACATAATTAAAACTTTCTTGCCCCCATCCTAAAATTGGCCTTTCCTTAAATCCTTCTATGGCCATTGGCCAAACATAGGCGCGAGCCTGGGTCTTGGTTTCGTTTATGGAAATAGTGGCAAAACGATTCAAAACTGGACTTGTTTTTACAAATTCAGTGTTACGAATAAAGAAAAAGCCAACTATTAGTATGAAAACGGCGCCAATTACTCCCCAAGAAATTTTCTTCAAATTCTTTTCTTCTTTTTCAAACAAAGCAACGAGAAGCGAGGCGAGCAAAACCCCCCCAATTAATCCCAAGATGGCGCCACGAGTTGCCGTGTAATAAAGAACAAGAGAATAAATGGCTCCAAGGAATAAATAAAGATATTGACGAGAAAGAAAAGAAAGCCCAACTGTGATTAAACTTATAATAGGTATAATCCAAGCGAAAATTTCCCTACCTTCTTTTATGCTGGCGTTTGCCGGCAAAAAACCAAACATTATCAAGGGAACAAAAATAGCAGAAGCGGTAATTACGGCGCGCGAAATCGCATCCCAATCTTTACCTTTCTGCCTAATTGCCAACATCAAAGCCAAAAAGAAGTGAAAGACAAGATAAATTGCAAAATAGGTGGCATTACCTAAAGTTCCATCTACTCTAATGCCTCCTTGATTTATAATGAGAAACCCTGCCAATTGAAAAAGTCCATAAGTGGAAAGACCAGAGGACACCACAAGCATTAAGTTAAAGAAATGATCCCAAGTAGAACGTTTTATAAACATTGAACCAAGAACGACAAAATATGCGAGCAAGTGAACCAAAGTTACCAAACCCTCCATACGTTCATAATTGCTCCAAAGACTTTTAAAGGCATATTCGCTATTTAAGTCTGCGATAGCAACGATTCCCACAAAAACAGCGAAAGCGGCTAAAATGCCAGAGAACTTAGGTCTATATAGAGCTTCTCTTAGAGAAAGAATGAGCCATAGAGCAAAGATAATTTCTACTATGATTCGGAAAGTAAAATTTTTCCCAGTTATAAACGGAAAAAACATTGAACTAGAAACAATGAGAGGAATAAACGGTATTGAAAATAAACCGAGTAAAATTGTATACCGGAGGACGTTATTCATCCTGTAGTGAAAAATGGCATCACTTCTTTTAGAAGTAGATTAACCAAATTTGTATTATTTTAATAATATTCAACCTTTTGCTCATAGTATATAAATTGACACTGTTTCTAATGCCATTTTCTACTAACAGGATTCATAAGGCGACACTATAGCATTACTCCTTATTGATGACTAGCCAAGAAACTTCAGCCAAGCTAACATAGTTTTACTTCATATGATTGCCGGCCTAAAACAAAAGTCCCTTGAAGCGCTTCGTTTCAGCGAGCGCTTTTTAAAGATTGATATGGTATATGTCGCCAAGGGAAGTTTCTGGATAACATTCGGGCAAGTAGCATCAAACGTTTTATCGCTCTTACTAGTAATTGCTTTTGCCAATCTGTTACCAAAAGAAACATATGGTCTCTATAGATATATTCTTTCTTTGGCCGCCATATTGAATGTTTTCTCGCTTACCGGAATGAATGGCGCCGTTGCAAGAGCGGTAGCAGCAGGACAAGAGGGAGCGCTTCAAACATCCGTCAGATATCAGCTCAGGTGGAACATACTAATGCTCTCCGCTTTTTGGGCGCTTAGCGGTTATTATTTTATGCAAGACGATTCGCTATTCGCGATGTCATTTCTTATTTTAGGAATATTTGTCCCAGCCACTTTAGCTTTTAATACATACGGAGCTTATCTTGAAGGCAAAAAAGAATTCAAATTGGCAAGTATTTCAAGTATCGTTTCCACTTTTGTATACGGATTGGGAATGCTGGCCACATTGCTCTTAACCAAGGAAATCATCTGGTTAATTATCACCTATGCCGCGACGACCTTCGCCACCACTTTATTTTTTTATTTGTTCACTTTATACACATTCAAGCCACCCAAAACACCGACCGAAGAAACCTTGAAATATGGCCGGGAGCTAACCTTCATTGGGTTTATCGGTCCAGTTGCCTCGCAAATAGACAAGATTATTCTGGCTCACTTCTATGGAGTAGCCCAGCTCGCACTATACTCACTCGCAATCGCCATTCCGGACAGAGCAACTTATTTAATAAAAAACTGGGTCGGTTTAGGTTTTCCGAAATTTGCCACAAAGACACCTCGAGAAATAAATGAAACTTTCTATTTGAGAACTTTTCAAGGTATCGCGGTGGGGCTCGTGTGTTTTATTAGCTATATATTGGTTGCTCCATATTTATTCAAATACTTGCTTCCACAATATATAGACGCCGTAACTTATTCACAAATATTGGCAGTTAGCTTTGTATTCGCCATCCCCAACCGCTACGTCAGCTTGCTTTTGGTTTCTCAAAAATTGTCTAGGGTTATTTTTACAAACAGCTTAATTCAAAATATTCTTAAAATTATTCTTTATTTAGTCCTTGGAATACAAGGTGGAATAATGGGATTAGTATCGGCTTTTGTCATTATGTCTTTCATCGGCATGCTCATCAACATAGCTATGTGGCGAAAGAATAGTTGACTTTAGTGAATCTATTTGGAAAATTTTTCCAATTCTTCGACAGCCCATTTGCTACCATTTTTACGTGGGTCTCCGAAAAATCTTTCACAAAAATCTTTTAACACTTCTTTGGGAATTTTTTCGCTCTCTCTTATGTAATTAACTAACTCTTTAGGATTTTCTGCAAAGAAATTATATTTTGAATCAAGTGATTTTAAATCAAAATAGTCGCCCCACTTCTTGGTGTTGAAAAAAACAAAGGGTTTGCCGTGAAGTGTCGCCTCTATAACTCCAGTGCTCTGGGAACCGACTACAACATCGCACAGTTCAATAGCTTCATTCATCGTCCCTTTCAAAGTTCTGTCTTTACCAAGCTTGGCTAAAACATCAGGACGATTAATCTTTAGCCATTCTTCAAAAGCGTCTTTATTTTGACGAAATTTTATATAAACAGAAAAATTAGAATCTTCAAAAAGAGCATCCAGATACGGCATGACTTCCGAGGGGACAGCGACTATTTCAGAAACCAAAAGAACATTTATCTTTTGTCGTTTAACAAGTGTTTTCAAAACAGAATCAATTAATGGTTTTTGCAAGGGTCTCATTGGACCAGAAACAAAAAGCTGTTCCGGACGATAGGTTTTACTATTTTTTATATAATATCCTCTCCACCACTCGCTCCAAAGACCATACTTATCAACGGATAAACTTTTTTCTCCATCAAACCCCGGCATAAAATCATATACATTGTAATTCTTTGAAGCGAATCCGTGCAAAATACCAACTATTGGTATGACATTTAATTTACAACCCAATACAGTGTGAAAATTACGTTCACAAGCCGCCGAAATAAATGCCGCCCTAACACCTATCACACGCAAAATCCATTTCATAATCCGTATCGCCCAAATATCATCGTATGCGCCTAAAAGATATTGGGTTGCCACAAAAAATTTAAATCGCGCTTCCCTATCTGTTTCAGAAGAAAAAATGTGAGAGCCAAATCTTTTTCTAGCTATAGAATGTCCGCCTGTGAGAATACTTATAAAACGACCGACAAAAGCTACCGCTTCAGAATAAACGACTGGACGCTTTCTTGTAAACGCATGCTCTAATACGGTTTTCCAAGATTCCAAACCGCGAATGAACTCAACGAAAGGAATTTTCTTTTGTCTCAACTCTTCATATATAAACTTCACCCTAGAATCATAATCTTTATCTTTTTCAAATTTATCGCCAATAAATATCATGGAATGATACCTTCTTAATATAAGAATCGGCAAACACAAAAGAGTAATTACAATTTGTAGAAAGACACCAAAAGGAAGAAAGGATGGGCTTTTGAGTCTTGGCTCTTGAAGTACAATCATTTTGCTGCCGTATGCTTCTAGATAGCAAGAAAACAAACTTTTATTCGGAGGACGATAAAAATAAACACCCTGAAAACTTCTTACATATTCAAGTAATTTCCTATACCTCGTATATGGTAAACAAAAGTATAAAAACAACATGTCATAATGTGTCCACCATAATTCGTATCCTTTATAAAGAAATGACTTGGCAATCCGAGACCCGTCAGAAAATTTCAAGTGAGAAAGTTCCTCGGCAAAGGTGCTTGCCTCATAAATACTTCCTGGTTCAATTAATCCATCAATATCCGTCCATTTAAAGCCGAGTTTCTCTACATTTTGTCGTAATTTTTCGCTAGTAATTACGACGTCATATTGATGTCTTAATTGCAACCATTTCGGTGGAAGTTGTTCTCCAAAAACCACTAAAACTTTCTTCTCTTTCATGTATAGTAAGATTACCAACAAACGAGGAGAGGTCAATGTCACAGAGAGAAAAATTTGACTTTTCTATGAATTATGATTAAATGCCATCAGATTTTCCAACAACCAAAGAAGGGGTTGGTTCATCAAATGAAAAAATTCTTGTTCGTTTCCGCCGATGGAGGAAGCGCTAACGTCCACTTGGCGTTGGCAAGAGAAATGATTCGTCGGGGGCATAATGTGCAACTTCTGGCCGATTCCAGAGGGCAAGCAACAAACATCTTCGCCAAGGGAGGTGTCGGAAATCCTTTCTTGGCGCGTTCGGCATCGGATTTCTACTCATACTCCAAGTTCGACGCGATTTCGGTTGGTCTCGATGTGCAAGCCAATCCAAATCTCTGCCGAGAAGTTGCCGATGTCGTTTCCACAATGAAGATCCCTCTGTTCTTCCCGGCCGACAATTACTTCAATCACGCCTTTCCGATGTGGCGCGAAGTGGGGTATGGAAACTGGTGTGCAATTAACGAAGGACATGCAGATGCCATTCGCAAAATGCATCCTTCCATGGATTCGCGCGCTGTGAAAGTCGTCGGCCAACCTCTCTTCGACGGCCTTCTTGAGCTTCTCCCGCAACGGGAGGAAATACGGCTGACATTCCGGAAAGACAATGGGATATCAGAAGAGGAAAAGATTGTGCTCTGGTGGTCCCACGGCATTCGAGACCTCTACGCCGAAGATTGCGAGATGGTTCTGAAAGCGGTTACAGAGGTTTCGGAAATACACCCCCTCGTTTTTATTCCCAGACTTCACCCAGCTCTCAACACAAGTTTCGATAACCCCGATTTTTGCAAGAACGAAATGGGGAGGATTCGAAAGTGGGCACCACGGACGTTGCGTGTTTTGAGCAAAGTCCATGGGGCGCCGTCCTCTGAAGTTCTAAACATCGCGGCGGACGCAGTCTTTGCCGGAAGCCTTTCAGTGGAAGGTCTCAAAGCCGTTCTCCTCGGAAACGTGGTGATTCGGAATTTCGGCGGGCGGGGGCGGAAGTATTTCGAAAAAGAACTTCTCCAGAAATGGCCCTATTGGGGAGACGTAGCCGATGGGCGTTCTCTTTGCGCACGCGACGGGGAGGAAGCCATTGCGGAGCTCTCTCGAACATTGGACGATGAGTGGGGACGAGAGCTTGAAAGTCGCTTTATTCCTCCACAGAAATCCCTCGGCCGGGTCTGCGATTATCTGGAAGAAGTCGCTTCCAAGCCAAGAAGTTGACCTGCATCACTAAGTTAAGTACAGCATCACGTGCATACATTTTCCTCGCGGAGTGTATGCATTTTTTATTTGATTTATTTAAAAATTTATTTATAGAACCACATACGAATGTATAATAAACATTGCTGTTCAACGAAACTTTCTATACAATTTCCAAGTATCCATACATATGCAAAACCCCCGCCTTAAAGTTCTTGGGATAATCCCCGCCCGCCTAGGCTCTACCCGAATCCCAGAAAAAATGCTCGCCGATATATCTGGCAAGCCCCTTATACAACACACAATAGATCGTACAAAGAAAGCGCATCTTTTGGATGCGCTGGTGGTTGCAACTGACTCCGAACGTATTGCAAATATAGTGAAACCTTTAGGAGTACCGGTCATCATGACACCAAGCGAGCTACCCACAGGAAGCGATCGCGCCGGCGCCGCGACTAAATTATTTACCGAATTCACTCCTGATGTTATTGCAATCATTTGGGGAGACGAACCTCTCTACCCAGCCGAAGCAATAGATCAATGTGTGGCTCTACTTCAGGAAGACCCCGAGCTCCAGGTGTCCATTGCTGCAGACAAAATCCATGATGAAGAAATGTGGCGCTCTCCAAGTGTCGTCAAGGTTTTGACAGATTTAAAAAATAATGTATTGTCATTTTCTAGAGCCCCAGTCCCCTTTGCGCATAGCACCAACTCTCCAGTTGACCTTTATCATGTAATCGGAGTTATGGTAGTTAGACGTGAATTTTTGTACGAATTTCTGCAAATGTCCCGGACTCCTCTTGAATTACGTGAGGGGGTGGAGCAAATGCGAATTCTTGAAAACGGCGTCCGTATACGTGTCGTTAAGGGCGATTGGAAAAATTTGGGCGTGAACATGCCTGACGAACTAGAACAGGTGCGCACCATCATGGTCGCACGACAACAAAAAGGAGATCATGATGCATGGAAATAGCAATAATGTCGCACTTCAAAAAGTGCGCATGGCGGTAACGGACGTAGACGGCGTCCACACCGATGACAGGTTTTATATTTCCAAAACATCGGATGGACTTAACATTGAAACAGCCGGGATTACTCAAAAGCTCGTCCCATGCAATGGCGACGGCGTGCCGAGCGAGAGGTTCCTTCAACTATCATCTGGTGCCGACGGCCGAATTGAGGGGTACTTCTTCTTTACTGGCGACGGCATTGTTATCAAGGAATGCCTGAGACACGATATACCTGTTGTTCTCATCAGCGGGCGCAAGTCTCCAACAGTGCGACAACGAGCTGAAGATCTTGGTGCTCGGTGCCTACAGGGCGTCGAAGATAAGGTCGCCGCAGTTGAAGCACTGCTGAAAGAGTTTGACATCGGGTGGGATGAAGTCTTGTTTATCGGGAACGATATTCAGGATATTTCCCTCATTCGCCGTGCGGGATTCTCTGCTGCTCCGCAAGACGCAGCACCGGAGGCAAGAGCCGAAGTGGACTATGTCACCAAAGCAAAAGGTGGCTATGGCGTTGTGCGGGAAGTCCTGCAGATGCTACTTGACGTCAAAGGGCTATGGAAACCCATTATTGCTCGACACAGAACCCTGGGCTGAGTTCCACACGACCGCATGGGCCAAAAACCGGCCTGTGCGTTTTTTTATTTGTTAATATGCGTCATATTTTTCTACCAAAAACTGGAGCAACTTTTTTAAGATCAATCATAAGATCGGCAAATTCTTTTTCGGAAAGCGCCTGATCTCCATCGCAAAGCGCATTATCGGCGTCATGATGGACTTCAAGCAAAAGACCATCGGCACCCGCGGCTAAAGCCGCCCTACACAGAGCGGGAATGATTTCTTTGTTCTTCCCGGCAGCATGACTTGGATCAACTATTATTGGTAAATGGGAAAGTTTTTTAACAATTGGTATAGCCGAAATATCTAAAGTATTCCTGGTTGCCGTTTCAAAAGTACGAATGCCACGTTCACAAAGAATAACGTTTTCGTTTCCTCCAGAGAGAATATATTCTGCCGCATGTAAAAATTCATCTATAGTCGCGCTCATGCCACGTTTTAACAAGATTGGTTTATTAATTTTACCTAGCTCTTTGAGAAGAGTGAAATTGTGCATATTTCTGGCTCCAACTTGCAAAATGTCCACATTTTCCAAGAAAAGCGGAATATCACGGTGATCCATTATCTCACTTACTATTAAGAGGTTGTTTTCTTCTGCTGCTTTTTTTAAATATTCTAGACCTTCAGTTTCCAAACCTTGGAAACTATAAGGGGAAGATCTTGGCTTCCAAGCCCCGCCTCGCAAAACTTCGGCGCCGGAGCTTTTAACGCTAAAGGCAATTTTCTGTATTTGCTTTAGATTCTCAACCGCACATGGTCCAGCCATAACAATAAACTCCGGTCCACCAATTACCACTTTCCCAACCTTCACCAGTTTATTTTCATTTCTGTGCTCGCGAGAAAAAAGTTTATTTTTTGGCATATTTTTCCAGATTTATGTCTTTTGTCTACTACTAACACGGCTCGTATTAAGTAACATATCATATTGGGAAAGATGCTGCTCAACACTCCTTTCAAGGTTGAAATGGGTCTTTACTCTTTCGTATCCAGCATCACCAAATTCCTCCGCCATTTTAGGATTTTTGAGTAACTCAATTATTTTTTCAGCTATTCTCTCTGGATAACATGGATTCACGATGTAACCTGTAACTCCATCAACAACAATTTCGGGAGTTCCTCCGTAGCAAGTGCCGACCACCGGTTTCCTCGAAGCCATCGCTTCAATATTCACTCTACCAAAAGCGTCAAGATAAACGGATGGCATCAGCACAATATCAGAAACGGCATAAGCAACTTTGATTTCCTCTCTTTCAATCCAACCCGTAAAAATCAGGTTTTTTTCTACATTCAACCTCCTTGCGTACTCTTTCATCACACGCGCGTACTCGTCAACACTTCCAGCAACCAAAAGCACCACGTCAGGTATCTCTCTAACTATTATGACTAGCGCTTCGAGAGCTTTCGCTCCGCCCTTTGATGCACCGAGCCGTCCGCTAAAGAGAAGAACTTTTTTTGCATGCAAATCATATTTAGATTGAAATTGTGTAACAGCATTTGCTTCAACATTCCATTCGCGAACATTAATTCCGTTGTATATAACATCAACATTTTTGATACCGTTTTGGAAAAGAGCATTTTGTAACGACTTGCTAATTGCAAATATTTTACTTGCATACTTAAGATATCTTTTAATAAAAAAGTTGCGAAAAGGATTCCATCTCTTTCTCGCTTGGCTTATATGATCGCGCCAGGTAGTGCGACAATTAAAATTCTCCAAATACTGTTTCGTCTCTAACTTCCCATAACAAATAGACATGGCATCTCTTAGGGTTATTACCACTGCTTTGGAGTATTTCTTTGCCACTTGCAATGTGCAATATGAAAGATAGAAGTGAATATTATTGGCATGTACAATATCTGGCTTTATTTTCTCCAGTATTTTCTCCACTTCTTTGATTACAGGCCTGTTATAAATACTCAGATACGCGCGCCACCTCGGATGGTAGTTGCTTAATATTTTGAAAATCTTTAAACCCTGATAATCACTTTCACCCGCATCGCCTTGTTTCCTGCAGGTGGTAATAACAAAAATATCATGACCAGCATTCTTCATACCGAGTGCAAGTTCAAAAGTAGAAATCCCTGCTCCACCAAAACTTTGTGGTGGAAAATCATCTTGTAGAAATACAATCTTCATCCCGTACAAAATAGGAAACGTTTTAATCTTGATTTAAGATAACGCTTACCCCTACCTGATTTAAGATATAACTCTCTCGACCTTGCGTCATTTTCATCCACGCACGCTTCATAATAAATGAGATTGTACGGCCCCCGGTATTTTGTATATTTTGATCTTTTTTCATTATGTTGATTAAAACGTTTCCGTAAATCATTAGTGTACCCGGTATATAATCTACCATTCATTTTACTTTTCAGTATGTAAGTATAGAACATGAATTTCGTACGGGATCATTCTATTTATCCTTTATTTCCCAAACCAATACACTGGAAAACACGTCAAACTTCGCTGAAGTCACAAAGTCAATCTTATCGGCATAATTGTGCGTTTTGTATATTCTGCAATTATTCTGTCTTGTAATGCAATATTTTCAATTATCTCTTCCCCGCTTATTAATGGAGAGCCCTTGCCTTCTATTGCCCCAATAAACATTCCGATTGAAATTTTGAAAGGATCTTCTATATCAATCTCATTTTTATCGGTTATGAATTTCTGCTTATAATCTTCCCCTACATGCCTTTTAAATTCAATTCCATTAATAGAAAATCGAATGTCCCTTGGCCTGTCTGCTTTATGTTTGAATTTGTAATGAACCTTGCTCTTAGAGTTTTTATTAAAATACCCAAAATGGACATCAATTTCTTCCGCCTCTGGTGCTTGTGTTGAGAATTCTATTTTCTCGGCTTTACCATTCGGGATGAGTCTTATAAGAACACTGTTCATATGGGAGAGCTGTTCAATAAGCATCTCTTTCCCTTTGACACTTGGTTGCATAAACATAAAAAAATCTTGAACATTGGACAAGTCAACAAAGGGCTTAAAATATTTTAAAACCGAAGGCCACTGCATATTCACCCCGAGCACCAATTTTTTCTTTTCAGCCAGCTTAACAAGCTCAGTAGTTTTTTGGCTGTTATCACATTCAGAATCTAAAATAAATGGCTTTTCGCATAAAACATGTAAACCCGCTTCAAGGCACCTCTTTACCTGTGGGTAATGAAATTCGGGAGGGGTACATACACTAACTGCATCGAGTGACTCATTTTGTATAAGCATATCCAAATCAAAGTACGCTTTAGGCGAAAAAATATATTCTGAAGAAAGTTTGGCGACAGTTTTTTCTGCAGTCTCCTTACTACTTCCCAAAATTGCCACTACCTCCGCTCCTGCATGCAAAAATTCTCTTACGTAGAATTTACCAATACCACTGGCTCCCAAAACAGCGATTTTTAGACGTGACATACAAGATTAAATTCCGCTCTTATACTTCAGAATTTTTTACTATACGAAAGTCAGGTAAAGGAATAACAAAATCTGATTTTAATCCCCGAGCTTTTAGTTTTGGCATAATTGCTTTTGCATAATGCCAGGCCAGCATAATTACATAATCTGGCTGTTCATCCATTAGCCTTTGATTATTAATGATCGGAATATGTTTACCGGGTAAGTACATGTTCAGTTTTAAAGAAGCTGGCTGCTCAGTAATATAAGGAATGAACTCCGAATCAACTCCATAATAATTAAACAGCGTAACACAACGACCTGGGGCGGCATCGCCGACTATATGTTTGCCAGATTTTTTAGTAGAAATTAGAAAATCCATAAAATTTATACGCGCTTTTTTTACTCTTTTAGCAAATTTAGTATATGTAGCAAGCTCATTGAGTCCGGATTTTTCTTCAAGTTTCAGTAATTTATTAACTTCCGGAGAAATCTTCCTTCCTTTGCCTTTTGTAACATGTACGCGAATATTTCCGCCATACCTATCTCCTCTTTCCACGTCCGTAACTGTAAAATCGTATTGGTCAAATAATTTGGTGAGAGATTTCAATGAATAGGTTCTCAAGTGTTCGTGGTAAACCGTATCAAATTGTCCGCCTTGAATAACATCCAAAAGATAATGGTTCTCAATTACAAAAACTCCATTATCTTTAAGTAAATTATAAGCTCCCATAATTACTTCACCGAGTGTTCGCATATGGGCAAAAGTATTTGTGGTCACAATCAAAGAGGCCTGACCATATTTCTTTTTGATTGCCTTGGAGGTTTTGATATCAAAGAATGCTTGCACGGTATCAATACCGTTTTTATTTGCGATTTTTGCGATGTTCGTCGGCTCCACGCCAAGAACTTTTATGCCCGTGCCCTTAAAGCCACTAAGAAGCGTGCCGTCGTTTGATCCAACATCAACAACTAAATCTCTCTTTTTAAGACTGTATTTCTTTATGAGACTTTCGGCAATTTTTACCTGATACTCAACCAGTTCTCTGGTAACACCGCTCTTGTAAGGATAACCCGGATGATAAACCTCATTTCCATCAACGCAGTAATCTATCTGGGAATTAGTACAATTTTCGCACCAAATCATTCGAAGTGGATATGTTTTTTCAGGTCGATCAAGGTCTTCCTTTGAAAGCAAGGTGTCACAAAGCGGTTGATGACCCAAGTCTAAAATAGTATGAAGCTTTTTAGAATTACAGACTTGGCAGGTGGGTATATGGCCTATATTTACTAAGTGGTGTTTGGGATATGGTGAATTCATTATTTTATTATCTTATTTTTAAAAAGCCATGCCTAACAATACCGAGACTTGCAGTAAAGCCCATCTTACTATATTTTTACTTTACCCGAAAGTATAAAAAACCTCAATATAAATCTAATAAACGATCATATGTTAAAAAAGTCAATCTTACAAGAAAAAAATACCTACGAAATAGAAAAAAAACATGTAATAAAAGCTTTGAGTAAAATTGACCCCCAAAAACCGAAAGGAACACTTCTTTTTAATGCTGTGGCCCGTGTAAGCGTAAGTGTCTCCATTGACGCAGTGTGCATCAGAAGAAACAAATGGAAAAAAAATATTGAGGTATTTCTCACTAAAAGATCACTTAATGATAGCGCCTATCCAGGAATATGGCATGTTCCTGGATCAATTTTAAGAGTAGGCGAAGAATTTAGTGATGTAATCACACGACTTTCAAAAGACGAATTCGGGGGAAATCTAAAAATATTAGACTTTTTAGGACACTTGAATAACAAAAGGGAAGCGCGTGGCCACATTCTTGTAATAACTTATCTTTGTAAGACTAGTGGAAAAAAAGGAACTTGGTATTCAGTTAATGCCCTACCAAAAAACACTCTTAAATTGCACAAAGATCGTACTATTCCGCAGGCGGTTAAACTCTTCAAGAAACAAAATAAAAAAACTCGGGTAAAAAATTATCTATTGTAATACCATAATTGCTTACAGTACGAAAAATAATATTTTTGTTCACAAGATAGCTGCAAAAGGCAAATTTGCCGCTTGAAATAAGCTGCACTGCTAAGTAATAAATAAAGTAATAAATCACAGATATATCGACCTTCGTGTACATAAAAAGTGTATTCATGCCGAAAGTAATCACGACAAATAAAAAAAGGAAGAGATGTTGTTTTGGGATTCTGTTTTTGGGGTATTCTAAAATGTTACGAATTTCTGAAAAACATCATTGACTTATCTTCTACACAACTACATAATGCAAAAAACGCATATGCAAAAAAGTCTCTATGAAGATTACCGGCTCCAGGAAGAAACGCACTGGTGGTTCATCGGTCGATATAAGATATTTTCTCGGTTACTAAAACACAAAACAATTCCCCAAAAGAACGCTCGCGCGCTCGATATCGGCTGCGGAACCGGCTACCTTACCACATTAGTGGCTAAAATCTCCGACTCCGTATATTGCGTAGAGATGGCCGATGAAATGATAGAAATCCTCAAACGAAGAATAAAAAATGTGCACATCATAAAGGGACTCTGGACAGATGTTGCCGTCAACCAAACCTTTAAACTTGTTACATTATTTGACTCCTTAGAACACATTGAGGACGACAAAGAAGCGTTAAAAAAAATAGAATCTGTATTGGAGCCGGGAGGGTTGGTGATTATAACAGTTCCCGCATACCAGTTCCTGTGGAGCGAGCACGATGATGTCAATCTACACAAGAGGCGTTACACAAAAAAATTAATGCGCACCACGATTGAGGCATCTACCGGATTAACCATTCTCCGGCTTTCCTACTTCAATACGATATTTTTTATTCCGATTGCCCTGATACGTCTTACAAAAAAAGCATTTGGAGTACGCACGGGCGAATCTGATATTATTGCTATGCCACCCATACTAAATAACATGATGGCATGGTTATTTGGTCTAGAGGGAAAATTATTACCTTGGTTAAACTTTCCGTTTGGAACTTCCCTTCTTTGTATCGCCCAAAAAAATCCAAGATAATATTTGCTGTTATTGAGTTATTAAACAGAATAAGCTATTTAAGACCCACCTGATATGGAGACACCCGATCTTTCTCTCATTTTACCCATCTATAACGAAGGTGAGAGACTTAAACAAACTGCCAATGAGATTCTCTCTATCTTCAAAAAAAATGGAGTTAGTTTCGAATTGATCATCGTCAATGACGGATCAACCGACAATACTCGGAGGATACTCGACGAATTAATACTGAAAGATAAGAATATTTCTGTGATACATTTTCTCACCAATAAAGGTTACGGTGCAGCAATATTAGAAGGGATTAAGGAGGCCAAAGGAAACACCATAGGATGGTGTGATGGTGATGGTCAAATAGCTCCTCAAGAGATATTCAATGTTTATAGCGTTATGGAATCTAAAAAAGCTAGAGCCGCAAAAGCAGTTCGTGTCATACGACGAGAATCTCTTTTCCGCAAAGTGCAGAGCTTTTTCTTTAACCTTATTTTTGTTCTATTGTTTGGTGATACAACTTGGGACGTCAACGCAAAACCAAAATTTATGCGACGAGAAATACTAAAATTAGTTACTCTCACTAATCACAGATACTTTATTGACGCCGAATGGGTCATACGACTTAATCGAGCCAAAATACCTTTTATAGAAATCCCTATTGAATTCTTAAAAAGAACTCACGGAAAATCAAAAATCTACGTATGGACATCTCTTGAGTTTGTCCGCGATATGATTACTTACGTACTTCGTTTACGCTAAAATTATAAAAAATTAATGTTTTTCAAATTTCCCTGCCTCTGTTTCAATCTCCACATGACGCATCCATTTTTTGTCTCGCCACCACAATTGATTATCTAAATACCAATCAATTGTTTTTTCCAAACCATTATCAAACTTAACTCTCGGCTTCCAACCAAGAACTTTTTTGATCTTGTCATACGAAGCCGTGTGTCGGAAAACTTGTCCTGGACGGTCACCTATATTCAACGCAGAATGACTAAATTTTAGTTTTGATAACTTATGATTTCGCTTCATTAATTTGATAATTTTTTGAGCAACTTCATTAATAGAAAAACTCTGCCCGTTACCCAAATTAAAAACCTCTCCCACAACCTTTTCTTTAGGTGCATGAAGGACCAAATCAATTCCTCGCGCCAAATCTGAAACATATGTAAAATCGCGCATACTATTACCTGTTCCATGAATGGTGAGCAATTCCCCAGAAATAATATTGGTGATAAAACGTGGAATTAACTTCTCTAAATGTTGTCTTGGTCCAAATTGATTAAATATTCTTAAAATTACAGCAGGTATTCTATGCGTAAGATAATAAGACGACACCAAACGATCAGCCCCTGTCTTTGCTCCAGCATATGGGCTTGCTGGATTCAAAGGATGACTTTCATCCATTAGACGTGACTTAGCCGTCCCATATACTTCACTTGTAGAAATATGAATAAAAAGAGAAATATTACTACGATTGACTAAAACGGCGTTAGCAATTTCCAATGTACCCAAGACATCTGTTTCAAAAAAACGTGCATCATCATAAATAGACCGGGCTACGTGGGTTTCTGCGGCAAAATGAATAATATCCGTCACCTTAGAAACAAGGTGTTGCACAATTTTGGCATTACGAACATCGCCGTACACGAAGCGAAAATTTTTTGCTTTATGAATACGCTCCGGAATATTTTTTATATCGCCAGCATATGTTAGAGCGTCCAGAACAATAAAATTGTATGCTGGATATTTATCAAAAAGATATTCAACAATATTGCTTCCAATAAAACCCGCACCCCCAGTAATCAGTATCGTTTTGGCATTTTTAGCTTTGGCAGTCATATTGAAAGGTAGTTTAACCTATGTTTCTTATATTTTGCAATGGGCCTATCTTGAAGTGCTATATTCTCAATTATCTCTTCCTTTCTTGGTGTAAAGCTCCGAAGGATATTTTTATTGAGACATTGGGCATGTTATTATATTCACAAGCATTTACACAAGCATTTACACAAGCATTTACATTATCTGATTTTTTGTGGGTCTGGTAGGTGCGTAAGTCCTATTTATTTTCGCATGCCACTTGCAAAAAAATTCACCAAGTCGTTATTTTCAGGCGGGTATGCCGCGCTTACTTATCTTGCTTTAACATACACATTAACGGAGTTTTTAAGAATACACTATTTGACCTCGGTTATTTTTGCTTTTCTTGCGTCATTTTTCTTAAATTTTTCACTTCAGAAATTTTGGACCTTTGGAGAGAAAAATACGCGACGCATTCCTCGACAGTTGTTTTTTTTCACCCTTTTAGTTGTTTGTAATGTTATGGTCAGCACTTCCGCAATTTATTTTTTAGTCGAAATACAGGGGATGTGGTATATCCATGCGCAGATAATCATGTTGGGGGCTCTGGCTGTTATTAATTTTATAATCTATAATTTTATTTTTAGGAAGGAAGAAGATAGACAGCTAAAGATGCACAACGGGGAATGAGAAACGTTAAAAAGTTTTATTTCTACTGTAACCGCCCTCTTTGATTTTATAAATCCTAATAAATTTCGTTTCTTCAGTGCCTTCAAATACAAGCTCGAGATTATTGTTTTTAACACATTTTTCTTCCATGCCCAATCGCCACTCTCCGTCAACATAAATATAGCCATAGTTCAGCTTCCTTAAAATATTGGGCGTACAACTTTTGCTTGCTTCGCTGAACAAGATTGCCTTTTCCGGCGACGATGTTTCAGATTCAGTGTTATCACCGGTACCACGATGTGTAAAGATGGGGGCCATTCTGCCTGTATTGAGAATAAAAAGGCAGTTCGGGGCGCTGGAAGCTCCACATTCCGTGTAATCGTCTTTAATAATAAGAAAAATATCATGAGTGGTGGTATTCTTTTTGACCCAGCTATATGCATTCGCCTCAAGGGTACCTGCTTCGGCAAAAAACTTTGCATTCGGGTTCCAGGCACCCCCTAGGGGATATCCAAAAGCCAACCAGACAGAATGAGTAAATAGACCTTGTGCCATAAGAATAAAGACAAAAAATAAAAGAACTCCTTTAAGCAGGGGTTTTTGCATACGCAGGTACAAAGTTGCCAAAAACAGGCCCACGAGGAGACCTCCAAACAGATTTATCGGGTAAAAGAATCTTCCTAGCTGACCGGCAAGAATCGGAAAATCCGAGTCAATAAAAAGGGGAATTGAAAAAAATAAAAGTATTAAGCTTGTCAGAAAAAGAGCCAGGTCAAAACGACTCCTGAACAAAAAAACAAGGGCCGGACCGAGCACTGCCAGCAATAGTATCCATTCCACAAGGAACTGGGGGTTGTACAATGGCTTGCCATCATACAGCAACCAGGGCGTACCAAATTTAAAGGGGCCGACATTATCTTTATTGTTTGCATATAGAATCGTTTCATCTGAATTTTGAGTGGAGGGCAGATGAAGTTGTTGAGCAAGGGCAGCACTTAGAAGTCCTCCTTGGGAGAAGGCCACAGGCAAAGCTATTAACAAGAGGAAGAACGATGTGACAAAAACTTTTTTCGCTTTTACCGTGTCTCTTTCGAAGAAATAGAAGATAAATGGAAAAGAGAAAAAAATAACGCTCAAAACTGCAAAGTAAGATTCTGAAACAAGAGCCAGAAGAGCGAATAAAAACCCACCCGTAAAAAATATCAATGTGCGGCGATCTTCTTTTTCCGTCTGTAGCAAACGGAAATAGATATACACCACAATCATCATCAAGGAGAAAGCCATCGCCCCCCAATGCAGTGTAATAACAGAATTTATTACCGGAGTGGTATATTCTCCGACAATGGCGTCAGAAATAAACTTAAAGGGGGCCTGGATTTCCTGTTCCAAAATATATTTATTATATAAAACCGGAATGCCTTTAAAACCTTCAAAGAAAACAAGGGTTCCGGCATATACCGTAGATAATGAAGAAAAAAACGCCACAAAATTGTTGGCAAAAAATAATTTAATGAAAAGAAAAACCAAAAGAAACAAGGTCCCGCTCAAAATCGCATTTTGAAAATCATAAGCCAAATACAGAGGCATGTCTGTTACTTTGTGAATGGCGGCGGAAAATAAATCTGGAGCATAGTGATAGCGAAATGGGTTTGTTGGACTGAATATTTCCATGGGCGGAAAGTTTCCTTCGGCTATAGTCGCTGCCGTAGGTTCGCGAATAGTGGCTAAATCCATAGGATGACGAAAAGAAATGAGACCAACAGAAAGAGTTAAAAATAAAGTGAAGAAAAGAAGTATTTTTCTCCACCTTGTATCAATCCCCCATTCCAGATGTTTCTGATGGCCAAATATCTGAAGCCGCCGACTCGCATAACAAGTAAGTGCCAGCAAAAGAAAAATAAGTAATATTAGGTAAAATGCTGTTTGTATCGGAATAAACAAGCCGGCTACATTAATAAAAAATGTGTATAGCCCAATTCCAAAGATTCCTGCAAAGGCAATTAAATATTCAATGCGGTTTTCGTTAAAAATAAAACGAGCCGTCTGCCAACCAAAAAAGAACAGGATTGAAAAAAATGCAATGGCTAAAAAAATTGTCATATAATCAACAGTTACAGGGAGTGTACATAGTCGGGTTCACGGATATGGGCGAAAATGATAGATGGCAAGATTGTAGTCGCTGAAATCGACCACTTTATTAAGATAATCATACTGATCCAATTCCCAGGTCGGATTATTATTTTTATCCCAAACAATATATTCTACTTCGTACTTATCCATCATCTGTTTCAGCCATTTAGAGTTTGATATGGTAAGTCCCTTTTCATACAATTTGACAATTTCTTCAATTTTTTCATCAGGAATCGCTTCATACGCGCCTAAAAGTTCTCGGTAGTACATACCGTAAATATTCGCGGAAACTAGTTCGCGATCTGCAAAAATTTTCTCTCGGGCATCCGTCGCTCCCACACCGTTAAGACGGTAAAAAGTAAACCAAACCTCGAGGAGACGCTCTTTTGTAGCGGCGAGAGAGTACATTGCAGCTCGATGATAAAAAAGATTTAGGGGAGTATAAATTGCTACCATGTGGGAAGTTTCATTGTTGGACATGACAACTGCTTCTTTTTCGGCATTTGCATTCAACCATTTCATAACCGGTCCATATTTCTGTCTCTCGATGGCTACACTGCCGCCGTCGTTGTCACCCCCAACATAAGAAGTCCCCTGAACAAAGACCCCGGTCGCAATACTTGTCGAAATAATTAGAACTGCCAACACTTTCTTATAAAGAAAAAGTTTGTAACGTTCAAGTAAATAGAAAACCACTATGAGAGTAAAGATAACTGCTATTGGCTTATGAAAAAACCAATGATAATGAGCCGCTTGTAAAACCTTACCCGTAAGAAGCTGTTGGTTCATAGTGAGGAAGGGTGCAAGTAAAAGCGCTAATCCAAAAATATATTTCTCTCTATCTTCTCTTGGAAATTTCCACAAAAAGATAACGAGGGCAACAATTACTACAAAGCCGACAAATAAAGGCGCGTGGGTTTCAATTACCCCAAAACGTACACTCGCTTCCGCATAAGCCGGGTGCAATGTGGCGCGGTAAAAATTTATGGCGTAAGGAATCATCAAAAGAAGCGCGCCAACAAAAACAGTACCTATTTTAAAAGCCTTTTGCCAATTTTTTCTGATAATAAGTATTAAAAATAAAAATCCACCGAAAGCGTAGAGAAATGTCCATGAATAAAAATAATTATAAAAATTCAAACCAAGCAAAATTGCGCTTAAAATTCCATAACGCCAAGTTCCTTTTTGATAAAACAGCCAAAAAGCTGTCATAAAACCGAAAAATAATATATATATCATTGCCGGATTAACAGGTCTTGCAATTCTAAGAAAATCTTCCGGACTAATTCCCTGAAGAATCTGCTTGAGGCCAAAATAACTTAAAATGGATTCTGCGAGCAAAAGTACCGCTGTACAGCATAAGGCAACTATTTTTTCTCTAGAAAAAAGATAAACAAAAGCGTATATCAAAAGAGAGGTAAAAAAAGTAAGTGCCAGACGAGAAAGAAGAATGGTGTTGTTAATTCCTAAAGAAAATAGCTTGCCCGCATACGCCGCCACCATGGAACCAAGGGGCTGAAAAAGATACGGGTCACCCTTTCCTTCTTTGTAATAAATACTTCCAAAATTCGGATGCCCATCCTGCACTTCCCTAACCCGTGCAGACCATGGAGAATCCGGCAAAAGCTCTATTCCTTGATAAATACCGTCACCGAATCGACCTTCCCCATGGTCAACGCGAAAATAAATTTGCGGAAAGGAAACTATAACTGAAGTGAGAATTGCCAAAATGAACACCCACCTGTGTTCGACGAGAACTTGTTTAAACTGACTCATGCTCAAAGTTTATTTTACTTCTTAGTGTATAGGTATTCTTGCCACGTGGCTCGTGATAAATTCTGATCAAAATTTCGGCCAATAATCCCATTAAGATAAACTGGACACCCATGATAGCTAAAAAAACTGTCAACAACGGAAGGGGCGTTCTAGTAAAATGAATATCTTCAAATATTCTCAAAAAAATAGCCCCGCCTCCTGATATAAAACTTAAAAAAAGAGAGAAAAGTCCCGCCCAGCCGAAAAAGTGCATCGGCCTTCCCAAATAAGTCATCAGAAATTTAACCGTGAGAAGATCCAGAATTACGCGGAAAGTCCTGCCAATTCCGTACTTTGACTTATCGTGAATTCTCGCCCGATGATTTACGACGAGCTCTTTTATTCGCGCGCCGTGCCAGGCAACATAAACCGGCATAAAGCGATGCATCTCTCCGTAGAAGCGCACATCCTTTATTATTTCTTTACTGTAGGCCTTCATGGTACAGCCATAATCATGAAGTTTCACATTTGTGATGTAGGAAATGAGCTTGTTGGCTATCTGGGATGGCAAGCGGCGAAGAAAATTGTCTTTTCTGTCCTTTCTCCAGCCGGAAACTACGTCATACCCCTCATCTATGAGCTCCAAGAATTTTGGGATATCCGCCGGATCATTCTGTAAATCCGAATCCATCGGTATAATTACTTCGCCCGAAGCAAAGTCAAGTCCCGCGGAAAGCGCCGCTGTTTGGCCATAGTTTTTGCTTAAATTGAGTACTCGGAAATTATGGTCGTCCTTGGCGATTTTCTCAAGTATTTCTAAACTCTTATCAGTAGAGCCGTCGTTTACAGCAACAATTTCATATTTAAAAGACACTAAAGCAAGCTCATTCTTAATTTGAAGGTAAAGCTCCTCTATGCTACCCGCTTCGTTATAAACAGGCAATATAATTGACATTCTCATGGGCGCCTCTGGTTATGGTTTGGTGCGTCAGTATAACATGAAAAAAAAACGCGTGTGGTTCCTCTCGACCCCTTCGCGCCTGTATTGCAAAAATCCCTTACTTGCGCCGTGAGAACCATTCAGGTCGCCACTTGCCAACCCGCATCTTTATTTCATCCCACACACTTCTCTCTGAAGCTCCTTGGCGCAAACGTTCGAAGAAGCGACAAATTGCTAATTTTTAAAAAATTAAACACTTTGACACTTTTACCCCACAAAAATGTAAACATTGGAATGTGTCTAGAAAAGTGTTAACGTTGGACAAGACTAGTTTCATACTAGACCGATCTTTTAAATCCTTCCGAACTAATGAAACTTTAGGAGAGCATCGTGAACCTGACCAGACAAGTAATAAAGATTAAATCCAGGCGCGGTTTACAGCCAAACTTGGAGATTGCTTCAAACTCGGGGAAAACGGTGCCACCGAGCCCCAAGCTCGACCAGCGTCATGATTTCACCGCCAAATTGCGGCAGGAGTCGGTTCTGCCCAGGGTCATTTCGTATGTGAAGTGGCAAAGAGCGGTGAACCATGCCCTCTTGAAAGGCAACGCTCCGCCGGAAATGCCCGTGGACTTCGGACCGCTTTCCATGAACTTGGACATGACCACCGCCTGCAATTACGCGTGTGGACATTGCATCGACTGGGACATTCTGAACAGTCCGGTCAAGTATGCCCACGAAAAACTGCTGTCTTCTCTTTCGCAACTGATTGAGCGGGGGCTGCGTTCGGTAATTCTAATCGGGGGGGGCGAACCGACTCTTTACCCTCGATTTGGAGACACCGTTCGCTTCCTAAAAGAGCGCAACATTCAAGTGGCGGTCGTCAGCAACGGTTCCCGCAACGAGAAAATCCGCGAGGTGGCACATTTGTTCACTCCCGGTGACTGGGTGCGCCTTTCGCTTGACTCCGCGTATGACCAAACCTTTCAAGCCATGCATCAACCGAAGCAAAATGTGTCATTGGAGGAAATTTGTGCCGGAGTACCGGGTATTCGCGAAAAAAACCCGGGGCTTCAAATCGGTTTTTCCTTTATTGTCACCTGGCGTGGAGCCGAAAGCGCAGAGAAGGTGTCAGTTGTGCCGAATATCGATGAGATAGTTCCTGCGGCAAAATTGGCGCATGATTCGGGGTTCAGCTATTTTTCCGCCAAGCCGTTTCTTCGGCGCTCTCCGGAGGGCGGCGAAGTGATGGACACCGGGGCGATTGAGGATTACAGGAGCACAATCGCCCGCATCCGAATTGCAATCAACGAAGCCAAAAAACTGGAAACCCCCACATTCAACATCGTGGAGAGTACCAATCTACGGCTCCTGGAAAGCGACACATGGCGAGATTTCACCAAGCAACCGAACACCTGCCACATGCAGGCCTTGCGCCAGGTTCTCTCTCCACGCGGACTTTACAACTGCCCAGCACATCGCGGAGTTGGAAAGGCCTTCATCGCCGGGAAAGATGCTTATGCGGATACCGGAAGCGTGGCCAAAACACAAGAAGCCACCACCTCAATACTGCGACATTTCAACGCAGAGCATGAGTGCCGCGAAGTAACCTGCCTCTACAAACCAGTCAACGACTGGATTGAAGACGCCATCAAAAGCGGGATCAATCCGGAAGAACTTGAGGCCGTCGCTGATCGGGGGGATTACTTCCTGTGATCCTGGCCGTAGCAACATGTCGGAGACGCACTCGCTTCTCCGACATTTTTTTGAAAAACAAAATTTGACAAAGAAGAATTTTAGTATTAATGTGCGAAATAGTTAGTCACCGAGGAATTGTCATGAAAAAAATATTAATTGTCGGCGGAACATCCGGATTAGGACTTGCCTTGGCACGTTTTTTCGCCAAAGAAAGCGATACCGTTTTCATTACCGGCAGAAACGATCCCCAGGAAAAAAACGTTCGATTCTTCAACTTTTATATAGGCCCTAATGCCGACGAGCTTTCTGTCGACTTAGATTCACTAATCGGCAAAGTTGGTCCGATTGACCTGCTTATTTACGCCGCCGGATTCGAGGAAAAAGGAACTATCGACGAACTCGGGGATTCAAGTATCCAGAAAATGACCAATGTCGGCTTCCTGGCACCCGCCATGATGATGCAAAGGATTCTGCGAAAGCAGGGGGTGCTAAACGGGTTCATCGCTGTCACCTCTACCTCGCAGTGGATTCCCCGTCTCCGTGAACCAGTCTACACTGGAATCAAAGCGGGAACCGCCATGCTTGCCAGCTCTCTCTCGCTTGACGAGCGTATTGGCAAAGTCTTGGTAGTAGGACCTTCCGGAATGAACACCGAGTTCTGGAGAAGTAACCCCCGCGACGACTTATCCTCTCTCCTTGATCCCAAGTGGGTAGCAGAACAAATAATGAGTTTGTATCGCAGTAACTTCCAATACAAACTCGTGCGCATCCTGCGTGGCCCACCGAGAATTGAGGAGTTAGAGACACGATAATTCCCGCTTTGCCACAATATAGGCCGAGCGGTTTTTTTATTTTCCTTTATATAAATCAACTAATAACTCTTCAATAATCTCAATAACCTTAGTTTGTTAAAATTGAGTTTGCTTACCGACATGTCTTTTTTTTATTGTAAACGTGCGCACTCAATAAATGTCACGAAAACAAATGTGGATGGTGTCGTGGTAAATGAATGATTAACAAACTCTGCGGACAAGTATAAAAGTCGGCGAAAGCGCGCCAATAAGGAAGCTTATGCGAAAGAAAAAGAAAGCATAGGGAAAGTAACCGAATAAATCATAATTTTTGCCCGCAATTTTTCTTATATCTTTTTCTTTGAAAAATTGTTTATGATCCAAATTTTGTAGTTTTTGTGGAGTCCACCCCCAAAGACTCACAATCCAATAAAACCACCAACCGGAATTAGGGGTAGTTAAAATAACTTTACCCCCAGGTCTTAAAACTCTTTCAATCTCTTCCAATAAAAAGGATGGTTTGTGCAAATGTTCTATAACCTCCGTGCACCAAACGAGATCAAATGATTTATCAGCAAATGGCAAACCTGTTTCCACATTGTGAGTTATGGCATTGTCGTAGCGGGGTTCAATATCCAAAGATTTTACTTGATATCCTTTTTCTTTTAGCTTCTCCGACCAATAACCATCGCGACACCCTATATCAAGAGCTGCTTTCCCATTCCCATCCTCTACAAATGAAAATGCGATGCGTTTTCCTGCGCTTGTGTGCTTCATTTCAGCCTGACCCACATCTATGGGAAGTTTTTTCAATAAAGAGATTAAAGAGATCATAATTTCACATTACCTTTAACCATCTATAGACTACATACCGAGCAATAAATAATCCGCCGATTACGACAATACTAGAAATAATGGTCGGAATTTTAAAAATATCTATAAAGAGCCACACAAAAAAAATGTTAAGAATGGTGAAAAGTCCTCCGGTCCAAAAATAATCAAAAAAACTTTTATTTAAAAAATACCTCCCGATATGAGAATCACGAATTCTATTTATTGTACGCTTTAAAAATTTATCCCCGTTTGCTTCCATGTTGTATAAACAATTTTAGCACACAAACCTTCTGAACTCTGAATCTCTGATTAATTCTTCAAAAGTTGAGATAACGTCCTTAGCAGAAATTGACTCTATCTGTTTTCTGGCTTCATAAGCATCATAAATGCGCGTATTCAAAATATGAACTGCTGGTGCTTTACGGTCCTTCCAATAAACAATTCTGTGAATATTTGAAATTGGGGGCTGCTCTTTTTCATCTACTGGTCCTATGATATCAATTGTGGGTACACCAAATGCTTCCGCAATATAAATCGGGCCAGTATCAACGCTTATAAACAGGTCCAGCTTGGAGACAAGTGCCTTGAGCTCATCTACATTAAATTCCCCTTGAGTATTTACAACACCTGCAATATTTTTAATATTTTTAATCAACTTTTTCACTTTTTGATCGTCATGTGGTCCTCCAATTAGTAGCACCTTCGCATTATGTTTTTGTATAAGATAATCAGCAACTTCAGCGAAACGTTCTTCCGGCCATTCCTTTATTTTATTTCCTGCGGATGGTGATATCCCTACTACAAGATATTTTTCCGATTCTATTCCATTACGCTTTAAAAATTGGTTTGTTTTTTCAAGTGCAGTATCTGAAAATACCAAATATTTTTTAGTGTCGGAAGATACTATACCTAACGGTTCAAGCAATCGTAAAAATTGGCGTGGCATATATTCCCCAAATCTAAAATCAACTGTCTTCACGTAAGGAAGAAGCAACTCGTAGGTTTTTGTTTGAAGGGCCTTTCCTTTTGTAACTTTTGGTGTAATAATTAAGGGTATACCAGCAAGAAGTGCTACCACAAGAGGAACAAACCCTGTACCACGAATGCATGCAACGTTTATTTTTTCGCGCCTTAATTGCTTAACCATAGAAAACAACCTCCCATGTTGAAATACTAAATATTCATCAATGTCATTATTGCCTTTTAGTAATTCTTTATTTGTTCCATCCCCCATTACATATATTTTTGTTTGAGGCACATTCTGCCGTAGCGCATGAAAAACAGGAGTCATACAAACCATATCCCCCAACTTCGCCAGTTGTATAATGAGTATTTTCTTCGGCGTCTTATTTATTTTTTTTCTATTCCCATAAAAAACAATGGAGAAAATTGCGAGAATAAACAGCAGGATATTTCGCATGCGCAATAAATAATTCATAGTTTAAATTTATATTCTTAAAATTACTTAGAAACTCGAGTCACTTCAACTAAGTCATATCGGACGCCTCCTTCTTTACGTGTAAGTTTAAATTCCTCACCAAAAGCCGCTCGTAATACTTCGAAAGAGGGGCTAATAACCCACTTGTCGTTGTGCGTTTGCCTAACTTCGGCCACTGCATTCTGGCGCGAAAGATTGGGGTAACCTTTTAGCCAATATTTAGAGTGCGAAAAATAAAATATCGGTTTTGCCAATTCCAGTTCAAGATAAGCCATTTTCCCAATAACTTTTTTCAACTTTTCAATTGCGCCGAAAATATCTTGAATTTCAGTAAGGACCGCGATGCAAAACACCACATCAAATTTGGGGAAAGTGTCTATATCAAAAATACTGCGTTTTTCAAAATCAATGTCGTATCCTTCGTTTTCGGCAAGAGTTTTCGCCTGCGCTATACGTTTTTTTTCTATATCAATTCCAACCACTTTGGAAGCACCCTTATCTTTTGCCAAGAAACAATATTGTCCGGAATTGCAGCCAATATCCAAAAAAGATTTATTCTCTAAATCAAATTTTTCAAAAAGGGGCTCGCGCAAATGTGTTGGGGCTTTGCCTGCCGTTTTTAAACCGCTTTTAAGGTTGATTGTTTGATACCAATCCTCCATTTCAATCCATTTTTTATATTCTTCTTTATTTTTAAATATTGTCATACTTTATCCATCGCCAAAAACGAATCATGTTATAAACTAGTTGATTTGGAAAAACAAGAACACCCGGAAGCTCTGTTTTTCCCAGAGCAGATAGCGCCGCAGCGCGATGATGCCCTCCCTTTAGATAAATCAATTCGTTTTTTCTGACCGCATCAATGCGCTCGGTCTCATTCACTTTATATCCTTGATTTTGTATATCTTCAAGCATCTTAAACCGTTGTCCCACTCTTTCTCTTATGACTTCGTCTTTGCACCCCTCCTCGACTTTGGAAAACGGCGCATTGCATCTTTTTTCAATTAATTGATACAGCGACCCGTGGCGCATACCACCCTCCGATTTTGGCGAAGCGTGGTACTTGGTAAGTTGCTCTCTATACCAATTTTCAAAATTTTGTCTGGCAGATTCTTTTTTGTTGTCAAGATATTGGCGGAAAAAATTATACATCGGCCACATTTCAATTTTACAGCCACCAAAACCCTCCTTATTATAGCAAGGCAAATCATTGTGCCTTATAAGGGAAAGCGGAATATCCTGTAAAAATAACTCCTTCATTTTTTTATTTTAGTTGGAATTATCTTTTGACATGAAATTAAGTATGTTCGCCGCTCTCTTTTCCCACGTATAAATTTCCGCTTTCAAAAGTGCCTTTTCTGTCTTAACTTGACTGTTCATTCCATCGGTTAACACCATTTTGATAACATTCGCAAGATTTTCTGCATTATCCGGGGAAAAGAAATAACACATTGAATCATCCAGAATCTCGCGCACAGAAGGGAGATCAGAAACCACCATTGGAATCCCCGAGGCCATTGCCGCAAATACTTTTAAAGGAGAAGTGAATTGTCGGGAAACAATGTTCTTGCTTGTGTTGGGAATTACCAACACGTCTGCCATCTGTTGAATTTCCGGTAATTGCCGATAGGGATGATAGCCAAGGAAAGTAACTTCCGGATATTTCTTTTTTAATGTAACTATTTCCTCTTCACTGCCCCCTATTATTACCATCTTAACTTCGCCTATTAATAACTGACTGGCCAACAGTAAAGTTTCTACCCCCTTCCATCCGTCTAATTTACCTGCATACAAAGCCAGTGGGAGCTCGCTTTGCAAGCCGTGTTTTTCTCGCGCCACATCTTTCTTTATGGAAACAGTGAATTGTTCCAAATCAACCGCATCATGCGCTACCACAATTTTCTCTTCTTTCACGCCTTTCTTTACATAAAAATCTTTGAGTCCCTGGCTAATAGCCACCACTTTATTATCTAATTTAGAAAAGAGCCAAATTAAAATATTCCACTCACCAGTATGAGTTTCCCATACGGTTTTTCTTCGAAAAAGGCTTAGGTAAAGAAGGGTCACGTAGTCTCGGCCAAAATAAATATCGTTTTTTTTGAAAAGTAAATACCAAAATGCCATTTCAGCAAATGATAGCCATTCCAAGAGAAACCCCCAAAATCCAAATTTAACCGTATCAATGCACCAAAGACGAGTTATAACAAAACTATTCTTTACTCCATAGTAAGAAAAAATTTCTTCCTGAATAGGATTTTTGCGTTTGGGAATTACTAATTCAACTCTATGACCTAGGTTGGTGAAGGCCTCGCACATCTTAATTATTTGAATGCCGTGAGCTTTCTCGGTGGGAATACGGGCATTGGCTATGTAGGTAATTCTCATAATTTATTTTACCAAAAATAAAAAATTGTCCCGAGCATCATTTGATAAATTTGTAATGTTTCCAACTGGATCTTCTATAGGTTTATCGGAAACAGAGCCATCGCTTTTTAATGGGAAAGCTTTGTAATCAAACTCTTGAAGTTTTTTAACTGCTCTTTCGGAATATTTTCTACCTTTCTCTCCCCCCCAAACTTCCATAATAATCATGGGTCTATTCCCTTTTATGAGACTTTCGGCTCCCATAATCGCATCGTATTCTCCGCCTTCAATATCAAACTTTATTACCGTTGGCGCTTTACGCCCTCTCCTTACATACTCATCTAGAGTGATTGCATCAATTCTTGAGGGAACAATTTCTCTCCCCGACAGGTTAAATCGAGAGCTAGTGGAACTATCTTCAGTACTACTCACATCATAGAAATTTACTTTTCCAACAATATCGGCAATAGCGGTGCAGGAGATATGAACCCCTTTTAAACCAGAAAAATTTTTATATAGATATCTGCAAAGTTTATTATTTGCTTCAAATACATGCACTTCGCCTTTTGTAAGAATTTCCAAAGAAAGGGCTGTGTAGTATCCAAGATGCGCTCCGACATCGTAAAAAATTTCAGAGTCCCCAATGTTTTTAATAATCCAAAGAGCCAACTTTTTTTCACTTTTATGCGGAGAAATGCCATACATGGAGAATACATTAGCGCCGATGTCCCCAATTGGCCAAATCATTTCTCTGCCAAAGAAAAACTGACCGCGAATATCACCAAAAAGTCCAGGTACCTTAAATCTGGACAAATTGTATAAGACATAAGAAAAACCGAATTTATTTAAACCATACAAAATTCTTTTTAACTTATCTTTTTCAAACTTTATATACTGCAGAGAATCTTCGTATTTTGATACAGAAGTAAGAAACATTTCAATTAATTTATGTCTTTTATTATCCGTCTTCATATTTCTATTCTGTATTTCCTTGCCCAAATTTGAAAAGTAAGAATAGCCCAGAGAATGGTCAAATTGTATTTCTCTTTGCGTATATGCTTATCCAACAATTCTCTCACATTGGACCAATTGAAAAGCTCTCTAGTGCCTTCGTAATAATCTTCGGATAAGACCTCTTTGGCAAATTTTGCAAAATCTGGGTTTCTCAACCATTTAGCCCCCGGTGAAAACCAACCACGCTTAGGTTGATTAAAAAGATATTCTGGTAAATCATTTCTGAAAGCATCTTTTAGAATTTTTTTTGTCCTGAATAAATCTAGTTTAAAAGACCTTGGTATTATCTTGGAGAAAGCAACCAGTTCCTTATCTACCAAAGGGACCCTCTCTTCAAGAGAATTAGCCATAGACATTTTATCGGCAAGCATAAAGAAATAATCTGGTAGCCAGCTTTTCTGGTCTACTTTCATAAAACAATCAGCTACATCACCAATACATTGAGAAAGATATTTTTGCTGAAAATATTTTTTAATGTCATCATCTTCTTGGAAAACTGACGGTGAAATCACTTCCGAGAGTATGTCATCTTTTTCAAACATAAATTGCGCAAAAAGATCAATTTTATTTTTATAATCCATTTTGGAAACCCTTGTGTTTATATTGCCCACTGCCCGCAAGAACCTTGGGAGTTTTTGATAGTAAGATGCCAAGAGGGCTATTCTGTAGCGATCATAACCACCGAAAAGTTCATCCCCGCCACTTCCGGTCAGGACCACACTTACTTTATTCTTGGCAAACTTAGAAAGAAGCATCATTGCTATGGATGTGGGATTGGATATAGGATCATCACATTTAGACACAGCTTCTTCGAAAGAGTCCCTGGCGTCTTTAGCGGAAACCAAAAGTGAATTGTGTTTAGTCCCGAAAAAATTTGCCGTTTTTCCCGCAAGCTCAAAGTCACTATTGAATTTTTCCTTTTCTTCTCCCTTTCCCAGTTCAAAACCAATAGAAAAAGTTTCAATGTCTTTGCAGAACTTCGTCATGGAAAATAGCACCGCGCTAGAATCTATACCTCCGGAAAGATAAACTCCAACAGGCACATCGGAAACAAGCTGCCTCTTTACAGCACCTATGACTTTCTCTCGCAAAATATCCCTGTTTTCTTCGTATGAAATAATTTTCGTTTCTTCTGCTAGATTATTATATTCTTCTACAAAGAGATTTTTGTCTTTGAGAGTCAGAGTGCTTTTAGGAGGCAGTTTGTAAATATTTTCAATCATAGTCATGGGCTCTGGTACATAGAGCATACGCAAGTACTGATTGAAAGCGTTCCTGTTTAGCTTACGTGACGTTGCATGCTTTAAAATAGCTTTGATTTCCGAAGCAAATATAAATCTATCCCCATCAAAAAAATAATAGAAGGGTTTAACTCCCGCATGGTCTCGAGCGCAAAATAATTCCTCCTTACTTTTATTCCAAATAGCGAAAGCGAACATGCCATTTAATTTATTGACTACATTCTTCCCCCACTTTTTATATCCAGCAAGAATTACTTCCGTATCACTCTTGGTCTTAAATTCATACTCTCCTTCTAACTCCCTTTTCAAATCCTCAAAATTATAAATCTCTCCATTAAAGACAATCACTAAATCTTTATCATTATCAAACATTGGTTGATTTGCCCTGGCTGACAGGTCAATAATACTTAATCGGTTGTGTCCAAGAGATATTTTTTCATCAACAAAAATACCCTTAGCATCAGGTCCGCGGTGATTAAGTTCCCCCACCATAGAGGATACCTTGTTTTCATCTTTCCAATTAAATCCCGATATACCGCACATGTTATTTATAGATTAACAAAATCCAATATATTTTTAACCCTTGCTTTCCAAGTATAAGCTAAAACATCCTCGGGATTTTGCTTTGCTAATCTTTCGGCCGATTCCCTATCTTGATAAAGAGACAATATTGCTTCCGCAAGACTAGATGCGTCATCGGGCTTAAAAGCAGTAGCTCTTCCTTTCAATATCTCCCCTATAATTTCAAGATTTGAGTATACTATCGGCCGCCCGGAAGCCATATATTCCCACACTTTCATTGGAAAACCGTAATCTCTAAAATGACGTTTGTCCGGGTAAGGTATGACTAAAATGTCCATAGCCAACATATATTCAACAACTTTATCAAACGGCTTTTGTTTTTCCACAAAAATACATCTGTTCAGAACATTTTTCTCTCTCGCTAACATCATGTATTCGTTTATATGTTGTTTAGAACCACCCACAAATACCATCATTATTTTTTCGTCTAGATAAGAAAAAGATTTGATCATAATATCAAGCCCCTTTTCCATACCAACACTTCTAAAACTACCTACGTAACCCACAAGGAAGGAATCTATCGGGAGTTCTAACTTTTGACGATACTCCTCTTTTTTTATTTTTGATTTCTCAATATAAAGATTTACATTCACCCCTCCATAAGCGACCAATATTTTATTCTGATCAATGCCACAGACGGAGTGCAGAAGTTCTTTTAATCTTTTTGAGGTGGATATCAGATAATCACTATTTTTCGCTACATATTTATCTTTCCAGTCATCAAAAAGTTGATGCCAGTCAGAACAGATAGAATATTGAAATCTAAAAATTTTTCGCCAGAATATAAGTATCGACAATAAAAAAGGATCGTAAGAAAAAAAAACTATGTCTTTGGCATTCCATTTATGCAACACAATAAAAATAGGTAAAAAAATAAAGTAAAGCGCGATTCTAAAACGTTTTGGTAATTTCACCGATATAGCATTTACATCTTTCAATTCATCAGGAATATTTCCTCTCACAAAAAACAAAAAATCTTTACCCAAAAGCTCGGCGAAAGCCTGTGCCATTGACCTTACATAGAAAGGGTCAGTTTTCGTGGATGGAAATTTTTTAGAAGTTATATAAATTAATTTCATTCGTTTGTTTTGAAACAACCTTTCTCGTATTAGTCATGGCTACTTTTAGCTCTTTCATTAAATTATTCAAACTATGCCACTCAAGGAAAGCCATGTTATTTTTTTGAGAATCAGAGTTGTCGCCGTGAGAATCGCTAAGGATGTTTTTAATCTTGGAAACCAAACTTTCCAAATCATTGGGATTTGCCACAATAGAACTTTCGGGTAATTTATCCCTAAAAAAAGTATTGGCGACTAGAACTTTAAGACCGGAAGCAAGAGCTTCAAAAATAGTTTTGTCCATACTACCGGAGGGGGTCAAATTCACATAAAACTCATGCTCTCTATACAATTTTAAAGCTTCTCTTTGTGACATGGCGCCAGTAAATGTCACTTTATCGCCTAAATCATACGTAATTATTTTCTCATGAATCATTTTTTCATACGCTTTATATTTATCCGAGGAGCCCCCTGCTATAGTTGCAAAAAATTTTATTCCTTCATTTCTTAATTTTTGGAGCGCTTCAACAAAAACATCAACATTCTTGACTGGATCGATTCGGCCCAAAAAAAGAATGGATTTTGGTTTCTTGTGCACTGAAGCATCGGGTTTAAATAAATCTGTATTTATTCCCGCAGGCATAATCTTGGTTTTTTTAAATCGGGTGGTATACGATTGATTGGAAGTGCAAAAAACCCTATCAGATAGAAATACCGCTAAATTAGTTAGAAAACTCCCTTTCAAATGGTTCCTCCACATACTTATATTTTTTCCAAAAAATTTCCATATCAAACCACCCAACAACACATACTCTTGGTTCATATGCACAAAAACAGCATCATAATTTTTATGTTCATAAATTATATATTTGTAAAAACGCAATAAATATATAATCCTAGAAACTTTTTCTTCTTTACCAAGAGAAAACACCTCGGTGTTTTTTGGGAAATCATAAAAACCCTTCTCAAGGCAAATTACGGTTATTCTTGTCCAATGTTTTGCAAACTCCTTAACCCATTGGTGAAAAAAGCCAAGAACTGGATCATCCCTATCAATTTTTTGAGTTAAGATTAAAAGTTTCATATTACTTTTGGGAACATTCTTCCCAAGAGCTCTTATACATAGAGAGACGATCATCTTCCGTAATAGACATATAGTAATTCACAGCATTGCGAGCAAGCTTAGCTCTTTCCTTAATAAGGTTTTTATTTTTTAGAGCAAATTCTAAATTATTTTGAAAAGTTAGTTCATCTTGTGGTGCTGAAATCAGAGCGTTTTTATTGTTTAAAACTTCTCCCACGATTCCAACGTCCGTGGTTATAATGGGACACCCTGCGGCGGAAGCTTCCATCAAAGTTCTGCCGAACCCTTCGTAATTAGAAGTATTTAAAAATAAATCTGCGCTTAAAAAATATATTATTGTCTTATCGCTCCATCCCTCAAAAATTACAATTTCCTCAAGGCCAAGTTTCCTAACGAGTTTTTCTAAACCAGCTTTCAAAGATCCGTCTCCAACGATCACAAGACCGACTCCCGGATAACTTTTATATATATTATTAAAACACTTAATAGCCATAATCATATTTTTTTCTTTTTCGATTCGACTAATCATAACCATAACTGTGCCAAACTTAGGGTATTTAACGCGTAGCAAGTCTTGATGCTCTGAAAGTATAGACATTGGTATATCAAGGTGTATTGGTAAAACAAACGGCTCTTTCTTTAAACCATAGCGATTAATGAGGTCTCTTTGCAAACGTTTAGAAACAACTCTTACGCAATTAGCCTTGGGGATAACATAATCTGCAATAGCTATCCTTAGACGATTTTTGAATGATTCCCTACCATAATAAGTACTAGCAAAGTCGGTATGAAGTTGCACTTGAAAAGAAGCTTTTAATTTCTTCGAAATTTTAAGAGCAATTAAACCTGCTTCAAATGGGTCTTGTGCAGTCACTAAAGTAATGCCCTTCTCTTTAATTTTATTTGATAAAAAATAAGCATTAACTCCGTATAATAATTTGAAAATAGAGTTTGTGGGATAAATATATAGATTTCCAGATTGAGTTGATTTTAGTCCTTGGCTTTTTAAAGTAAAAACTATTATGTGTAGTTCCTCTGTTACGGTTGCATAACCACTCATTCGTATATGCTCTTTACTGCCCAAAAGAGCTATGCGCCAATCAGTCGAAATCATTAAAATCTTCATAAGTACATTTTACCTTAAAACCAAAGCCAACTTTTGAAGCATTGCTTCTATTGAAAATCGTTCAGCCGATTCTTTTGCTATTGCTGAAAATTGAGCTCTCTTCTCTTGATGTTCGATAAGCATCTTGAGATTGGACGCAAGCATTTTTTCGTCTCCAGTTTTAATGACGAGTCCATTCCCATTCATAATAATTTCACCATTTCCCCCAGCGTCTGTTGCAATAATACAAAGCCCAAGCTTCAAAGCTTCAATTAGGGTATGCGATAGACCTTCATAGGTCGAGTTCAATACAAAAATATCGGCCTCTTTCATTACTGCAAGCGTATCCTCATGGGATAGTTGACCTGTAAATAAACACTGATTCTTTATATTTAATTCTTCTGCATAATCTTTCAGCTCCTTTTCTTCTGTCCCTTGACCAACGACAACCAATGAGGCATTTGATCCTTCTAGACGTGCGTGCCAAACACCCTCAAAAACTTTCATTAGTGGCTTTATTCCTTTCCAAGGAACCAATCTACCAGCTGTCACAACCAAAGGTTTGGACATTCTTTTCACAGCTTCAGGCACCCGCCCTATTTCATCAATTGAGACAGCGTTATATATAACTTCAATTTTTCCACTTTCAATACCCCATTTCTCAACAATCCCTTTTAAGTAATTGCTCGGAACAATTATTTTCTCCGCCCTCTTAGCCACAAATGTTTCGATATATCGTAATAGTTGAACCATAAATGAATATTTTTTCTTTTTTGCAAAATCATCAAGCGAATCTTTTACAGCAAACCTTTGCACCCCTTGCTCCCAAGCATAGTCACCAACGATTTTTAAAAAAAAACGACTACCGATTAATTTAGCCGCCAATAATGCAGGTAACCCAGTTGAAACTGGATCTTGAGCATAAATAATGTCAGCCTTAAATCCTTCGAAAAATAATTTAAGAAAATAAACCACATGTCTTACTAATTTCGGTAAATTTTCTACTGACGAGAAATTGACTATTCTCACTTCATATCCCATTTTCGGTAAATGCAAAAAAAGTATTTTGCTATAAGTTATGGGGCCACCAGAATTCGGCGTGGCTATGACGACTTTGATTTTCTTATTGTTTTCGTTCATTTTATGAGTTATAAAGTTCAATTGTTTTTTTAAGCATTAATTCTTTACTGAATTGAGTTTTAACTTTTTCCTGTAATTTTTCTCCATATATTTTTCTAATTTCTGGGTTTTTAATCAAATACTCAATGGCACTAGCTATACCATTTATATTCTTTGGCTCAATTAAAATACCATTTTCTCTGTCATCAATAATTTCGGGAATTCCGCCAACATTAGAAGCAATAACTGGAATCCCAGCTAATCCTGTTTCAAGTAATATATATGGTAGACCCTCTTTTTTTGAAGTTAAAAGAAAACAATCAAAAGCTTTTAAATATTGCTGTAAATTTTCCTTGAAACCAACGAGTCTAATAAAGTCAGTGGCTTTATATTTCTCAATTAATTTTTCAATTTTTCCTCTTTCTTCACCTTCACCAATAATTAAATATAAAATATCAAAACCTCTTCTCTTGGCCTCAATTACTCCTAATATGGCCATTTCTAAGTTTTTATTGAATGTCAATTCTGTCCCTCCAGCTATCCAAAAAGCAATCGAGTTTAAATTAGCCATTTTTTCACCCAAAAGATAGGTTCTACTAGAATCTTTCTCCTTAAAATCAATCGAACCAATCCCATTATGAATCATAAAAATTTTATCTTTCACAAAAGGTAAACGTGAACCTATTACTTGATCATTTTTAGAAATTACAATTGTTTTATGTGAAAAAATTACTGTTAACCAAGAGAAAAACACAATTAACCATTTAAACAAGAAAAACCTATTTTCAAAAAATGGCCATCCATGAACTGTAAAAAAAATATTTTTAATTCCAATGATCCTTCCAACAAATGACCCGAGACCACCAATTTTAGAACTATTAACATGCAGAATATCTGGTTTCTCGTTCATCAATATTTTCCAAATATTAAAAAAAATCACGAATTCCTTAAACAAATCAATATCACGATCAAGTGTTGGAATAGAAATAGTCCGAAAATTAACAGCTTCTAACTTTTTTTTTAACAAACCGGACCCGCCCAAAAGCACTGTGATCTCAAATTGATTTTTCGGCAGACTAGTCACCAAATCATAAACATAGCGCTGAGCCCCTCCCCAATTTGACTTTGTGACAGCAAACATTAATTTAATTTTTCTAATTTCCATGGTGTTACCTTATCACGAATAAAAATGTTTTACGATTATAATAATAATTGATTTTTATCATTTATTCTGTATGATTCGGGAAAAATATGATCCTATTTTCTAACCGTGAATATCTCTATCTTTTGATTGGCGACATTGTCATTTTGTCCACATCACTTTATTTAACTCTCTTTCTGCGTCATTTAGAATTTCCCAGCAATAGCCTTGTAATTCAACATCTTCTACCCTTCAGTATTTTGATTACTCTCTGGCTAATGGTCTTTTTCATCGCAGGCCTCTATGAAAAACAAACGCTTTTCTTCAAAGCAAAGTTACCAGAGACATTATTTAATACCCAGGCAACCAATACTTTCCTGTCTGTTATTTTCTTTTATTTTATTCCTAGTTTTGGCATAGAACCAAAAACAAATCTCTTTCTATACATAGCAATATCTTCTGTTCTTATTTTTTTATGGAGAATATATGGAGTTAGGTTTCTAATAATTTCTGAAAAATTAAATGCAATACTTATAGGAAATGGCGAAGAAATTGTAGAGGTTGAAAAAGAAGTCAATAGTAATTCCCGCTACTCAATTTTTTTTGTTTCAACAATTAGTCCAGAAAATCTAAACGAAGAAGTGCTTCTTAAAAAAATAAAAAGTGATGTAAAAAAACATGACGTCTCCGTTATAGTAACAGATTTACACAACAAAAAATCAGAATATCTAATAAGTCACCTTTACAACTCATTATTTAAACAATTTCACTTTCTTGACATTAATAAATTATACGAGGAAATCTTTGACCGTATACCTGTTTCTTCACTAAACCATAGCTGGTTTTTAGAAAACATATCCTCTTCTACCAATACTTTTTATAATGTCTTAAAGAGAATGATGGATTTTTTTATCGCTTCTATACTTGGAATTATCTCTTTATTATTTTACCCATTTGTCTATTTAGCAATTAAAATTGATGATGGAGGACAAATTTTCATTATGCAAGAAAGAGTTGGAAAAAATAATAGCATAATTAAAACATATAAGTTTAGAAGTATGACACAAAACATAACAGACCTTCAACAAAAAGGTGAAAATAAAATAACCCGTGTTGGTAATTTTTTACGTAAGAGCCGTATTGATGAATTGCCTCAACTCTGGAGTATCATAAAAAATGACATGTCACTAATTGGACCACGACCAGAATTACCTTCAGGAGTTAAATACTATGAAGGAAAAATTCCTTATTACAATATTAGACATTTGATAAAGCCAGGTCTTTCTGGTTGGGCACAAATTTATGGACGACACGCACACCATGGAATCGGAGTGGAAGAAACGCGAAACAAACTTTCTTATGATCTTTATTATTTAAAAAACCAATCTCTAATATTAGATGTAAAAATAGCTTTGAAAACTATTAGAACATTGATGTCACAATCTGGTGCTTAGTATTTAAATACCCCAAATTTTCCTTAACTCTGCCAGACCCTCTTCAATAGAAATTTTTGGCTCCCATCCTAAAAGTTTTTTGGCTTTTCTATTATCAGCTTTTGTATGCTTGGGTTCAAAACGAGGAGGAATAAAAACTTTTTTACCACCAATAAGTTTGGCAATTTCTATTACAGATTTATTTTTACCCGCTCCTATATTAATTACTTCGCCCCTTCCAACTTTTTTACTTTTAGCTGCCAAAATATTCGCTCTAACAACATCTTTTACGTGAGTAAAATCTCGCGTTTGTTTTCCATCTCCGGTAATAGTTAGCGGTTTGCTTTCCTTTTTTTGTTTTAAAAACTTTCCTATAACTAAAGCGTATGCCCCCTCTGGATCAAGTCTGGGGCCGTAAACATTAAAATAGCGGAGTGAAACTGTGGGAAGTCCGTATACAGTATTCCAGACTTTACAATATAATTCTCCTAAATATTTTTGTAGGCCATATGGACTAGTGGGCTTTGCAGGTAAATCCTCATGAAGTGGTGTAATTTTTTGATTTCCATAAGCAGAACTTGAAGCCGAGTATATTACTTTTTTTACATCCTCTTCTTTGCTCGCGATTAAAACGTTTAGTGTGCCGTTAACGTTTACGTCGTGTGTTTCTTCTGGATTTTCTATTGAATACTGCACACGAGGCAGGGCTGCTAAGTGAAAAACGTATTCTGCTCCTCTTATGATTGGTTTAATATCCTTGATTTTCCTTATATCTTTGACATGTAACTTGGCTTTTTTATTTACGTGTTCCCTCTTTCCAGCCGAAAGATTATCTATAACATGCACATCATAGCCCTCCTCAACCAAAGAATCGGTCAAGTGCGAACCAATAAAACCAGCTCCACCAACGACCACCACTTTTCTCATAATTATTTTATTATTTTTTTAATATTCTTTTACCATAGACACCCCTGATTAACGGTATATCTTTTTTACTCTCTGTCAGCAAACTTATATTTTTTTTCTTCAAAGAATCAATTATTTTTTCTCCGATTTTATCTTTAACATTTTTCTTATAAAGCCTTGACAGTGCTTCGAAATCTTTTATATGGCAATTGCCTCCAATTCCCCTGCCTTCTTTACGAACAGGATCTATGTGCCATTTCGCAACAACTGAATCTTGGAAAGCAATCATGGGATCTAAAATTATTAAATCTTTTACGTCTTGCCACTCCACATTGAGTGATTTCGCCAGATCGTATAAAAGATTCATATATACACCCCTCACAAATAAAGAAGTGTTGTGAACATATTTAAAAAATTCAGAAGTTTCAGAACTAACTATTTTTGAGGAAGATTTTGGTAGAATAGATAATAATTTTTTAGCTCTATCTTTATATTCTCCGTTGTTTCTTGGCATTCCAACTATATTAACTATAGGATGTGCCGCATCATAAGAAGCTGTTCCTCGACTCAGAAACTCTGGGGAGTGTAGAATAAAAACTTTTGGATATTTTTTTTGTATCTTTTTTGTAATTCCAGGCAAAAGAGTGGATTTTATTACGGCAATTTTACCATTTCCAATAAGCGACATTGCGGAAGTAACTATTGAATCATCAAAACCGCGCGGGGTAGTGGGTGTTGGCACCGCTACAAAAACAATGTCGCAACCTTTTATCTTTTCTTTATTGCCTATATATTCTTTTTCTAGAGAATAACGTATCACTTTAAACCCACGGTTTTCAAAATCGTTTGCGTAATTTTTACCAATATAACCCTGACCAATAAATCCAATTTTCATATTATAAAAATGTAACCATAATACCCTAACAGAGGTTACATCAAAAAACAAACCTATTCGATAATTTCTGTGTCCAAAACTCTATCGAAAACTCTCTCTTTCATATTTTTTACAATTATATTCCAGTCGTATTTTTCAATTGCCATTTTTTTAGCATTAGCAACAACTTTAGAAACTTTACCTGTATTAGAAATAATATTTTTTACCGCTTCAGCAATTTGCTCTGGAGAATCTTTATCCACTGCCCACCCCGTTGTTTCTCTGTCTGGATTTCGTCTTTTATCAAACAAGAAATCTGCTATGCCGCCCTCTTGTGTTGCAATAACAGGCAATTCTGCTACCATAGCTTCAACAAAAGAATTGCCCATTCCCTCAGATCGCGATGGTCGAATAAAAATATCGCAAGCCTTTAAATAAAGTGGCATTTCTTCGTGGTTTACTTGTCCTAGAAAAACAATCCGTTCTGTAATTTTTAATTCCTTAATCAAACTTTTAAGCATTCCCTCGTCTGGACCAGTTCCCATAATCACAAATTTAATATTACTTGGTAAATAAGACAATGCTCTAATAACATCGTCACATGCATTTTTTTTTACTAAACGAGAAGTTGTCACCATAAAAACTTCTCCGTCTTTTTTGCCAAGTTTATTTTTTATATCATTTAATTCTTCGTTTGAATATATTTGAGAAAAATGAGCCACGTTTACTGCATTTGGAATAACTTCAAGAGGACCTTTGAACCCCCTGTTTCTTGCCCACTTTCCTAAAAAGGTAGATATAACTTGGATTATATCAGCTTTAGTAAAAGCTCTAGTAAAAAATGGCCAAAATGGTTTCATTTTATTTTCTATATATTCAATGGGATCCCCTTCTTGCAAAGTGAGAATATATTTTACGTTTGGATAATTTATTTTGAAGATGGCAGTCGGAACTCCACAAGAATGAACCATCATAGCCCAAATAGCATCATATTTATATTCTCTATGGAGTGATCGTGCTTTCCAAAAGGCTAAAAATTGAAAAAATAATTTGTTTAAATGGAGTGGAAATCTTCTTAAGTCGCCCGTAGAAGGATTATTGGTCGTAAGACCAATTCTGTGTACCAAAACATTTGCTATTTTTTCAACTTTTGGAAGAGTGGAATCAAATCTAAGGGTAACCATATGAAACTCTATGTCTTTTGGATTTATTCTTTCAGTAATTTCTTTAATAGCAACCTCTGCACCTCCGACATGTTTTGGAAAATAAGCCAAAGAAAAAATTAATATTTTTTTCATAAAGATTTATTTTTTACTATTAAGTAGAATCTCTGAATAAGAATACCTGAGTTGATTTGCAAAAGCGTCACCTTCCCCTATTGAATTACGTAAAGGTTTACCTTTAATATGGGAGGCGTGTTTTTCTTGGTTAACATTAACTCCATATATCTGGTCTACATCAGATAAAACTATTTTTAATATTTTTCTAGTCAAAAAAGATATCTCTGTTAATTTTTGGTCTGCAAGTGTAACTAAAAGTGGTAACTTTTTTTTACGCTTCAAAAATATACCGGCAAGAGCTGCGTAACTAGCCATTAGAGCCCAGGTAAAGAGATATTTGTGTTTTATATGAAGATCTTTAGCTTTTTTATATCCTAGAATAGGAAGTAAATACTTATCCATTTTGTTTCCAATGCCAACCTTATATATATTCATATTTTCCCCTCGTTTTTCAAACTTTTTTGCACCACCAGAAAATAAAGTTGTAATAATATCAAATTGAATATCTGGCATTTTGCTTATTAGTTCTTCCAAAGCAATTTCTGCTGGTCCAACTATGGGAGAAAAGGTTGTTGAGAATATAAGCACTCTTTTCTCGCGCACACGACCTTTCTTATTTTTCTTTATAAAATCCTCTATGTAACCTTGAAGATATCGTTTTGTATTCCATCCGATTTCTCTTACTTTTTTTGTATCAAGATCTGACTGCATTCTGTTACCAGAGCGTTCCGGCAACATAGTAATGTTTTCGCCAAACATCTTGGCAACTTTAATAATCGAAAAACTTTCTTCATTACCAAGTCCATACTCATCACCTAATCCCTTCTCGCCTATTAAAATTAATCCTTCAACAATATCGTAGACATGAGTAAAATTACGAGTTTGATTTCCAGGAGAAGTGACTGAGATAGGCGCACCATGCAAATATATCTGTTTGAAAGTTTCAATAACTGTACCGTATACCCCAGATCTTTCTCCCGGACCGTATACGTTGTAAAAATAAGTTATTGCATAAGGCAATCTTTCTGCATCACCTATTTTTTTAACTAATTCTGTATTATCTGCTTTTGATCTCGAATACGGAGTTGCTAAACGCGTAGCGCCAAAATCGCCAAATTTTGTGGACGAGCCAGCGTAAACCAACTTACATTTATTTTTTTTCCAAAAATTTATAACTCCTCCGGTTCCAACAATATTAAGATCATATACCACATCTTCTTCCAAAAGACTTTGTTCAACACGGGAATATTCTCCAAGGTGAAAAATAATATCTGGTATTTCTTTTATATGTTTTTCTATATCTTTGGTATGACCTTCGCGGTATTCAACCCCATCAATATGATTATCCTTTGAACCAGTAAAATAATTGTCCAATGAAATTACTTTATAGCCATCTTTAACAAGACGTTCACAAAGATGAGAACCGATAAACCCAGCTCCTCCCGTGACTAAAACTAATTTTTGCGTTGATTTTTTCATACCGAATTTATACTAGTGTCTAAACCAGAAAAGTCCAACTAATGTCACTCGTCCACTTCTGTAATTTCATATAGATCTGCTTCATTTCTTTCTCTCCTTGAATATATCACTCCAGCAATAGAAATACCCACCAAAGCGAGAACGGCTGAAATCCACAGTAAATTATTTTCCTGCCCACTTTCTCCAACTGCACTCAAAAAATCTTTCTTATCATTTTCTTCTGATACAGAATTTTCTTGAATTGGTGTTAAACTTTCTTTTTTTGATGATAGAATTGGGCTCTTTTGCGACACGAGAGAGGTTTCCGGAACTACAGTTTCTCTGATGGCTTTAACAGGGGTCATGTTTGGATAAAGTAAAGAGACTGGGAAGATTCCAGACAATTTTGTATTAGCGTTCGGAAAACGAATACTATTTTTTGCTTTTATAATTGTTCCTACAGGAAAAACAAAGGTACTTGTAGAGCTTTGGAGAATAAATCTGGAAATATCAATATCACTATTCCCTTCGTTTGACACTGTTATGTATCCATCAATTCCATTAATGATCTCCCCTATTTTTATTTTTGCATCCACCGCAGTAACAATCATTACATCTCCCTGTGAATAATCGCCGGAAGAAACGTCTAAACTTACGGTATAGATTCCCGGAAATGAGTAAGTATGACTTACCTTTTTCCCTTCTTTAGAAGATCCGTCACCAAAATTCCATAAATAGCGGGCATTCGTTAAAGGTTCTTTTTTGATTCCTAAAGCCGAACCATTTAACAAAAGTTCTGCTCCTACTAAAATCGTTTTATCTACACCTGCGTTTGCATATATTTGTTGCTCATAAATTTGTGATAATTGCGTTCCTGTCGTTTGGGTTTGTGATTGATTTTCTGGGCTGGAATTATTTGTATTTGATAAATTTTGAGATCCCGATAATTCACCCGTAGCGTTTGATTGGCCGGGAGTAGGGATCGTAGCAATCCACTGTCCGTTTACCAGCTGTAAGGAATTGCCATCATTATTGGCTCCCATGTCAGAAGAAAAGGAAACCGAATCAATAATTGCCCCACTTTCATCTTTAATAACAGCTGTGTCCGTTGTTACAAAAGAAACAGAACTATCAAGCACCTTCCCACTAAACTGAGGCCATTCAGTCAAAAATTTACTTGGAGAACTTACCAAAATCACCACTTCTTGCGGTGGGACAATAGTCAATGAAGTTTCATATGAATTAATAGAATGGTCCGAACCATCAGAAAATTTGAAAGAGGACAAATCCACTGATAAAGAACCAATGTTTTTTACCTCTACAAAATCTTGCAACTCGGAACTGCCACTACCTAAAGCGTTATACATTATTTCGGTAATTTTAATATCGGCAAAAGCAAAAACTGGTAAAAAAAGAAAAACAAAAATCAAAAAATAATTAATTTCCCTCATTATCAACATGGAGCATATCTCGTAATTCCTTTTCCGAAATTTCTTTCTTGTTAAATGATTCCTCTGCTTCTTTTTCTTCTGAAACAGATTTTTTTTCTTTCTCTTGAAGTTTAGCCAAAACTTCTGCTAGAGCTTTTTTATGATCTGACATTCCTTCATTTTTTACTTCTCGCCTAGGATTTTCTTTTGGTTTATGGGATTGCGGTTGTGATTTTACTTCCAGTTTAGGAGAAGATTTATTCTCTGATTTTGACAAATCTGCTCCCATTACTCCAGCCAAAGTTTGTCGAAGTTCACTTAAATGTCCTTCTGGTTTATTTACACTGGTTGATTTTTCTCTATTTTCTACCCCCTTACGTTTTTCATCTCTTTTTTGTAACTCGGACTGAACCCCAGAGAACATTTCTTCTCTTGGTTTTTTTTCGGTTCTTGTTTCCACTTTGGAAATAAGTTGTTCAGAAATAACACTCTCAACTTGAGAGCGCGGAAAACTAAATTGTTCTCTAGAAGATGCTAGTATTAATCTCTTATAAGAAGAAGTTGTTTTTGTGATTGGCCCCATGGTTTTAGCAGAAAATGGTTGGGAACCAACTCCATCTATCATTAACTTCAAATACACTTGAGCAAATCCCAAATTAACTAAATCCTCCGCCATAAAAACGGGGGCAAATTCTTTTTCCAAAACTTCAGCGTCAAATGCCCCGACTCGAAAAGCTATTGTTGTGCCGACATTTCCAAAAACAGCATCTCTCACCTCTTCTTCCATTTGTTCTATATATTGATGAGCAATGGTCAAATTTAATTTGTATTTACGAGCTTCCGAAAGAATGTCGGCAAAACTTTTATTAGCAAAAGATTGAAATTCATCTACATGAAGATAAAAATTTGGAAGTTTAATCATTGATTTTTCACTCACATCAGCGCGAGACATAGCCGCAAGATATATCTTGGTTACAAGCATACTACCCAAAAGATTGGCGTTATTTTCACCGACAAGTCCTTTGGAAAGATTAATTATTAAAATCTTCTTTTCGTCCATTATCTTTCTAATATCAAAAGAAGAATGAGGTTGACCTATAATATTTCTGATAAGAGGGTTGCTGGTAAACTGCCCCACCTTATTTTGAATGGCGGGCGTTGCATCGGCTGTGTATCTATCTGTGTATTTTGCAAATTCGTCCGTCCAAAAAGATTTAACTGTTGGGTCACTAACATTATCAACAACTTTTTTTCTATACTCCTTATCAGTCAACATTTTGTTTACCCCAAGAAGCGTTGCTCCCGGATATTCCAAAAGAGCGTGTAATGTGTTTTGCAAAATATAAGCCATACGGGCGCTCCAGGCGTCAATCCAAATCTTTTCAAACGCACTCATTAATCCGGCAACAACAAGATGTCTTTTATCTGCGCCCACATCTTCCATTACGTTAAAAGCAATTGGATTTTCCAAATCAAAAGGAGCAAAGTATAAAACATCTTTTATTCTGTGCTCTGGCACAAAATCCAACAAATATTCAGCCGTTTTGCCATGAGGGTCAATAAAAGCCAATCCCTCCCCGTTTTGAATATCTTGAATCGCCATATTTTCAAGGAGGGTGGATTTTCCCATTCCCGTTTTGCCTATGACATATACATGACGAGTTCTGTCTTTAGCTTTAATTCCAAAAGGAACCTGCTTGTTTCTAGCGTCAGTATGGGCAAAATAAGTTATACGATTTTCACTTGCCCCGTTAGAGTTTTTAGAAAATTCGTTTGAATTCATGGGTTTAAAATTGACCTCACAATAAAATATATTCTGATTTGTAATGTAAAACTCTTTTGGGGTCCAAAGGTGCCATAATCTATTCAATTATAAGCCAAAAATAGACCTCTCGCTATTTAAGAAGGGCTGATTCAGTGTATCTGTTGGATGGCGCCCAAAGCATCCAACTTGTGAGTCCCACACTATAAGTAGCGTCAATTTGTGCTCGCACCTCTTTGGGGCCATATGTGCCACCATATTGAAAATCTTGAAGCCAAGGACGAAGTTTTAATTTATCCCAAACAGGTTTGGTATAAAGTTGCGGAGTAGTACTTGCTATAGGAATTGAATTTATAAGGTTCAATGTTGTGCTAGTGGCAAGCGCTCTTTCTACTGCTTTACCCATAGAAAATGAAACGACTTCTCCGGGATATAGATTTGGATTTTTCCAATTATTAAAATTTGGCGGGTAATGACTTGGATAAACCATTGGGGAAACATAATCAAAATACATAAGGCCGTATTCCAAAATTTGTCCTATATTTAAGTCATCGGTATTGGTTGTGGTCATTCCAAAAAGGTCGGCTGATACTATTACTCCTAGACTTTTTAAATTATCGTGCAAGTAACTAAAAAATTCTCTTAAGACCTCTGCTTTTGTTTTGCCACGAGAATATGTGTAATCAATATCTTTCATGTCACCGTCCGAAGGAAATCTTATATAGTCAAAATTTATTTCGTCATATCCAATACCGTATGCTTCTTTAGCTATTTCAATAATATAATCCCAGTGTTCACGGGCTCCCACATCAACAAAAGAAAGTCCTTTATAATCTTTCCAGACAATATCATTATCACTTTTCTTTTTAACCGCTAAGTCCGGTCGTGTTTTCGTCATATATGGGTCTTGGAAAACAGTAACGCGTCCAATCACGTATATGCCATCATCATGAAGCGAGAGAATAAAATTTTTCATATCGGTTGCACCGCAATCACCCGATACAGAGTTTTTAAGTTTTGGATTATCAGTTTCAAAAGCAATCTTCCCCGTATAATCTTTAATATCAATAACAACAGCGTTTAACTCTGTTCTCTTAATAAGATCCACTAAATCTTGTCTAAAATCTTTGGTGCCCACAACACACTGACTCATATAAATCGCTTTGAGTGGTTCTGGTGTTTTAAGATGCATTACCTTTTCTGCTTTGGGAGAAAGACCGGAACCTTGCGCTATGAATTGGCTTTTATATGTTGTAAGTGACGGGAGAAATCCTGGGAAATACTGCAAACCAAAAAAGCCGCCCGCAAAAATAGCGCCCGTGGCCAAAGTGTAGACAAATAATCTACCTTTATTGCTGTGTACCTTTAGAGGTGGCGTTTTCATCAAGAGAATTAGTCCTTACTGAAATATCATTTGCAATAGGAGTCGATGACGCAAACTTCTTGAAACGCCTCAAATGAGGAATTAATAATTTCTTTTTTAAATATCTTTCTCTATAACTTGCAATGGCCATGGTTGCGCCAAGAATAATGTACACAGGCGTTTTATATGAATTGGGAATTGAGATAAATGGAAGCAAAGCTACAAATATACCCAAAACTATGAAAAAATTTTTCTGCATAAAGGTATTTTAACATTTAGAAACTATGACCACAAATTCCCCACGGACACGGTCGGGGTTTTTTCTAAAGTGAGCAAATATTTCCTTTGCGCTCCCCCTTACAAATTCTTCGTGAATTTTGGTCAATTCTTTACACACCGCAACTTTGCGATTATCAAGTATTACTTGTGCCAACTTTTCCAAAGTTTTCATAATCCTGTGTGGGGATTCATAAAAAACAAAAGTTCTCTCTCCTTTAGCAATTTCCTTAAACAAGGTCTCCCTGCCCTTTTTGTGCGGTAAAAATCCCAAAAAGGTCCATTCCGCCGCAGGGATACCTGCGGCGGACATAGCCGCAACAATCGCCGAAGCCCCCGGTATTGGCTCAATTTTGAGCTCTTCACTACTAAACTCACTCTTTAATTTTTCCACAAGTTCACTCCCCGGGTCTGATATTCCTGGAGTTCCCGCGTCAGTCACTAACGCCAAATTTTTCCCTTCTTTTATCCAATTGCTAATTTTACTGAAACTAACCGAGCTTTTTTGTGCGTTATATGTAGAAAGCTGTTTATCGTTAATTTCATAATGTTTAAGTAATTTTTGTGTTACCCGTGTATCTTCGCACAATATAATATCCACCTCCTTCAAAATACGAATCGCCCGGAAAGTCATGTCCTCAAGATTCCCAATCGGCGTTGCCACTATATAAAACGTAGCCATGAAAACACCATACACAAAAAAATATCCTTTGTTAAGCTTTTGTTAAGAGAGGCTACAATATTGCATTGCCAGTGTTACCGTCAACATCATCTATACCACTATTCCATGGAATAGTGGTATAGATGATGTTTAAATATTTTGCTATTTCTTTTTTCTATTCTTCTTTCGGTACTGCGTCGCAAGCGTTGATACTGCGGGAAAAACACCAACCCCAAAATATCAATTCCCGAGTAAATACTAATAATGATTTTCTTGTGAGTAGTGAGGTTCAATTTGTTTTTAAGAAAAATTTCTAAATTTGCATATAGTTCTTCTAATTTCTCTTTGTTGGTGGAGATAATGATTATATCGTCAGCATATCGCAGGTAATATTTACACCCCCAAAATTGTTTTACATACCAATCAAGCTCGTGGAGATAAATATTCAAGAATAATTGTGATGTCAAATTCCCGAGAGGAATTCCCGTTCCAAAACTATCAATTATAGAAAATATAATTCTTTTTAGTCCTTTATCCTCAATATGAAAAGAAAGTATATTTTTGAGTATATTTTTATCAATACTCTCAAAACATTTTTTGATATCAAATTTTAAAACAAAACAGGAGGCCGTATAATTTTTGCTAACCTTATTAACAAAACTTCTGAATCTCGCCTGTGCCTTGTGTGTACCTTTTCCAATTCGACAACTATAAGAATCATAAATAAATTTATAGTCAAAGTAATAATAAAGAGCGTTATAAACCAACCTATGAACAACTCTGTCTCTAACACTTGCTTTGCTAATTACTGGCATAACCAATTGATTAAACAATTGGAATTAGAGAGTCAAAAGAAAACTCCACCAAAATAAATATCTGGCGGAGAAAGAAATTAAATTGCGGAGGCAAACAAATCGATTCCTATCATCCCACTCATTGTCCCAGATGTTCCTGTTCAAACTACGCTCACCGTCATTCCAATCCAAGTTCGGGACATGAATATCGCCGTCCAGAGTTTCGCATATACACATGCAATCCACCACATATAGTCGCAACCATACATTGTATTTAAGTCGGCATCATAATGCCAGACGTATATGCGCCAAGTAGATTTCTTTTTTTAAAGAAAACACAGACACACTTTTCACGCACTTATCACGCAAAAATTCCGATCTGTGTTCTACTGATTTCGATGTTGCGAAGAATTTATCCGCGCACTCATTATCTACTCTCATTATTATTTTAATTTAAAAAAAGAAAAGAACAAAATCAAAATATCTAAATCATAAGCAAAGTGACAAAAATTCAAAAATCTATTTGCGGAGACAAAGGAAACGGCTAAGCTCGCCCCACTCGATCGTCCACCCGTCGCCATCCAGAAGACGCTTATCACCGTACCAGACCAAGACCGAGACACGAACACCGCCGTCCAGAGTAGCTTTTGTGCCGAGAGCAACAATATATTCGTTTTTCTTGTTAAAAACGGGCTTAATTATGCCAAGAGTAATTAATTCCCCAAAGGTAGCTGGTCTAAGTCCTAGCTTATCCATATCTTCTACTATTTTTTCTGATGATTTTCTTGTTTCTACGTCTTTATTGTAAGAAAGAACAATAAGTTCCAAAGAAGATTGCTCCAATGTAGCAAATGGCATTTTTTTTAATTCTTCCCAAATAGACGAGGGTGAATTATTGTCTGCCTCTTCGAATGACTTAATGGCCGTCGGCAAGTCCTTTAGTTTTTCTTTTGGCACATTTATATTTACTATTCCTCCCTCAAATGACATGTCTGGTCGTGCTCCCCTTCCAGTTTCTTTTATTCTTTTCGCCAATTCCATAAGCGGCAGAAGTTTCTCTTTGTTTTGTCCTTCCCGAAAATCAAAGAAAGTTATTTTATCTCCTGTATCTTCACAAAACACTTGTGTGATTTCTTTTATATCAATAAAATCTGTGGCAATAAACTCTTCCTTACAATCACACATTGTTTTGATGTCCTCTTGTCTGTTTCTGCCTTTTTTCAGCTCTTCTATTCTCGGGTCTTTACCATATCCGGATTCCTGTATTGGTCGGTCAATCTCATACAAGAAAGTTAAATCGTTTTTATTCAATGGTTCCTTTTGCAAATATTTGAAGTGCAGTTCACGCAACTTCTTCATATCATCCATTTTGTCCGCCCATTTTTCACCACCCTCCATATCTTTGAGTTTTGCGTCAACTACCGGCGTGATGTAGTCGTCAAGATGTTGTTTAACTTCTTCATTGAAAATGATGCCTCGGACTTCGGTAATACCGTGTTCTTTGTTATCTATAACGCACGCGCGAGGGATAGTATTTTGTCCGTCCACATCTTTTGAAAAATAAATCCAGACATCACCAGTTTCCAGATAGCTGGTAGCGTGGCCTTCTCCCGCAATGCACCATTTAGTCTGATACCCTTGGAGCGGAGCGGTTAAATCAGATGGTGAAGAATCTTTTGAAAAGAGTTTCCATCCTCCCTCGGTGATGACAAGACGCTCGGTCGGTAATTTTAGCGAACGAACATGCTCCTGCATGAACGCATAGAGCTTACCAAAATTCTCATGTTGAAGCAGATCTCGCAATTCGGCCTGTCGCGCATCATCGCCCGTAGAAAGTGCAGATGTTTTGCCGGTTCTTCGTCGTTCCACTTCATCAAAAACAAGGGCAAGGGCTTGTTGGTCGAGTTCGGGGAAAATTGCAACTGTTGCGTTAGTGCGTTTGTTGTATTCTCCGCTAACAGGATCGTAATCTCCCTGTTTAAGCATTTCGGCGAATGCCCAATAACGAAGTGCAACCGGAGCATGACGCGCTTCTTCTCCTGTAAGGTAATCGAGCCACTGCTTCATCCTCCCTTTCTGGTCGGTAATAATCATATTCTCCAATGATTCTCGAAGTTCAATCGGCACTCTATATGTAGAGAGAGGCGAATGAATTTTATTCTCCAGCGAATCAAGCACGGTTTTTCGTATCTGCTCGTCTTTTACATCTTCCCGCTCGTATCCGAGAAGTTCGGCTTCATTGCCGAGCAATACATTTTTTATATATTCATCGGTTATATTTTCTGCCTTGATGATGTATTTCTTCTCCACGAGTCGCTCAATGGCAGAAATGCCGCGCTCGCGTTTTTCAGGGTCTTCCCGATCGGTTATCTCGGTAAATCGATCGAGGTAGTTCTCAATGCGCTCAGGTGGCGTATTGGGCACATTCTCGCTTTCACGCTTTTTCGTGCGGCGAGCCGAAACCCCCGCGGCTTCCCGGAATTCTTTATTGCCCCAGTATTTATCCTTAAGAAAATCACCTTCAAACTTTTCCATGACCTTACTTTAGCAAAAAAGACAGTGGTCTGCCATCAGCTTTTTTTTCTTATTCTTACTTTTTTCTTACCATTTTTCTGTAACATCTATACTACTATTCGCGCGAATAGTAGTATAGATGTACGCTTCTATTTTTTACACTATTCCAATATTCTCAAGAATTTGAGAATGGTTTCGCCACGTTTTGTCAGTTTATGACGAACAAAATTACCATCATGCCGTTTCATTATCAAACCAGAAGAAGTCAGTTTGTTAATATGGCCAGAAGCATTTTTGTGACTTATCTTGGCCACTTTGGCAATTTCTTCAACAGACATTTCTGGTTTTTTAAATAACATTTCAACTATATACAACCGTCTGTGGCTAGCCAAGCCTTTTGTAATCACCTCGGTCTTTCTGGAATTCATAACCTCAATATTACCACACTCCGTAATCTATACCACTATTCTAGCGAATAGTGGTATAGATTATACGGGACAAGTTGTACTTGCAACAAATGCAAATTAACCAAGTAGCTCCTCCCCAACTTTGTAAATATCGCCTGCGCCCATGGTTATAAGCAAATCCCCTTCTACCGCATTTTCTGAAAGATATTTCTCTATTTCACCAAAATCGGGAAAATATCTCACTTTTTTATTTTTTCCCTTGATTTTTTCGGCTAAAATTTTTGAAGAAATTGTTTCATCTGGTTTTTCTCGCGCCGCATATATGTCAGCCAAAATTGCATAATCCGCTTTGGATAAACTTTCAGCAAAATCATTTAATAAAAGTTTGGTACGAGAATATAAATGGGGTTGAAAAATAATAGTAATTTTTTTGTCTGGAAATGCTTCGCGAGCGCCAGATAATGTCGCGGCTATTTCTGCAGGGTGATGCGCGTAATCATCATAAATTATGGCTCCACTTTTCATTTTTCCTTTGTATTCAAAGCGTCTCCAAGTTCCAGAAAAATCTGAAAGTACACTTTTTACTTTTTCCATATTAAAGCCCATGGAAGAAGTCAGAGCCAGAACGACTGATGCGTTTTTTCTATTATGTTCGCCCGTTACTTTGAGTTTCAACTCCGAAGCCATTTCTAAAAACTTTGTATAATCAATCACTTGCGCCGAAACTCCAACTAGAGCTGGTAATACATTTTCATCATTGGGGTCGCAAACAACAAAACCATTTTTAGGAATTCTAACCGCCAAGTCATTAAAGGCGCTCTGTATATCGTTTAAATTTTTGTAGTAATCAAGGTGGTCACTATCAATGTTTGTAATGACTAAAATTTTTGGTTCAAATTGCAGAAAATGCCTCATATACTCATCCGCTTCCACTATAAAATAATTTCCCGCTCCGGCACGAAAGTTGCTTTTGGTTTTGGCGCCTGCCTGCGCAGGCAGGCGAAGCGAACCCACAATTGCCATCGGGTCTAGTCCTGCTTCTTCAAAAACATCTATGAGCATAGCGGTTGTGGTGGTTTTTCCGTGCGTTCCAGAAACAGCCACAAGTTCATACTGATTGGCAAATTCACCAAGCGCTTCAAAATATGACTTCTCTCCCATATGAAATTCTTTTCCGCGTATTCTTTCTACATTGTCTTTGGGCACCGCATCACTATAAATAATCAAATCCGTATCTACCGAAACATTTGTTTTATCGTGCCCAAGAAAAAAAGTGGCTCCCTTTTCTTTTAACAAAGATGTTGCTGGTGATTCACTTAAATCAGAACCACTGACAACCTTACCTTTATACAAATAAAGTTGTGCCAAAGCAGACATGCCAATGCCCCCAATCCCTATAAAATGAACTTTTTTTATTGAATTAAAATTTTTCATTTTAATTTTTTCACTATTTTGTTGAATTGTTCTCCTCTATCAAATTTCAGCCACAGGCTGATCCGCCTATGGGCGGACATTTATTTCAACTTCTTTACCAGCTTAACAAATTCATCACCGCGATGAAATTCATTACGGAACATTCCAAATGAAGCAAACGCGGGGCTAAGTAAAACAATATCTCCGTGGCGCGCCACCTTAATCGCCTTTTTTAAACTATCTACTTCATAACTCATAGCTCCTAACTCATAACTCTTCGTTAAACGATCTGTCCCATTACCTTTAAGCAAAATCAATATCTTGCAATACTTTGGAATTTCCTTTATCAAAACATTCATATCAAGTCCTTTATCCGTCCCTCCCATAATTAAAATTGTTTTCCTTTGCCCAATCAAGGTCCGACCTTGATTGTTTGAAACTTTTCTTCCTGGCTCATAACTCTTACCTCTTAACTCTCCTAGAGCCTTAAGTGCGGCTATTGTCGCGTCTGGAGTTGTAGCTGTAGTGTCATTATAATATTTCACTCCTCTAATTTCTCTAACCAATTCCAATCTCCCCTCTATCCCTTTAAAGCTTTTAACTGCTTTCCTAATAACAGAATCTTTTACACCTAAAATTCTTGCGGCTGTTATAGCTAAAGCTACATTGTATTCATTGTGAGACCCGAGTAAATTTGAAGAGAAACCATTTATTTTTTCTGGTGCCACAATTGGCTTAACTCTTATTTTTCCTCCTAATTTTTCTAAAAATGGCACAACCTGTTTTCCAATTATTAGTACATTATCTTTATTTTGATACTTAAAAATATTTGCCTTATCTTCAAAATATTTATTTCTATCCCCCTTGTAATAATTCAAGTGGTCATCAAGAAAATTTGTAAAAATGGAAACTTGAGGACTCTTTTTTATATTTCCCATACCATGCAAAGCCCAAGAGTCCATTTCTAGAACTACAGTATCTCTAGGACGAGCCTTATCCAGTAAATTTAGTGTGGAGACATTCTTCACATTACCACCCAAGAAAACTCTGGGTCTATCAGACTTTAAAATATGATATATAAGTTCAGTTACAGTTGACTTACCTCTTGTTCCTGTAATACCGATTAAAAAAACATCTGAGGCGCAATAAGCAAAGAGTGATTCGCTAACAAAAATTGGGATATTATTTTTCTTTGCCTCGGCCAGATAAGGCGAGTCCTCGGGCACATTCCCTGGCTGTAGTACCATGTCAGCATTTTTAAAATCTTCAAGTCTATGTTCTTCTAAAACATATTCTATATTTTTGTACTTTTGGAGCTTTTGAAGCGACGGTCTGAGCTCTGTCGAAGACTTAAGGTCAGTAACCAATAGTGAAGCTCCGTGCTTATACAAAAAATGAATATCATTAAGCGCCCCACCAAGAAGACCGAGTCCCATGACAGTTATCTTTTTGCCTTTGAAATAACTCCTATAATCGTTCTTTTTTGACATTTCTTGCTATCCTAGCACAGCAAAAAAGAATTTCGACTATTTTTGTTTTCTTTCCCAATTTTCTAATATTTCACGCTCCTTCTGCCTAGCGTATGAGGTGTCTTCTGTCAGACTATCTTTCATACCTTTAAACTGACCTGTTATATTTTCGCCTGTCGGTTGATTAAATTTCTTGTGGAGTTCCAAATAAGCATTCTCAAGTAAAGAAACGTGTTTTATCAAAACCCTTGCCTCATCAGGAGAAAGTCTTCGTGACTTTCCATAAGTTCCATCAACAAGGTTTCCTTTTGTAGGCATATAAAACTCACTGATAAAAGGCATTATGTGAGACTGTGTCCACATACGAAGATCTTCCCCATTTTTTAATTGAGTTTTTTCTCCAATCGCTTTGTCCGCCATTTCTTTTGCCCAAATAGTGTTTGCCATTTCCTTTACAGCTTCTTTTTGAACCGCAGTCTCCTTTTTTACCACCTGCGCTTCTACATCAGGAGCGCTTCCAAGTGCCACACTACCGGCAAGCACCGCAGCTTTTATTATTTTTGATAATTTACCAGATTTTTCTGGATTATTAGCTTCTTGATTGGAATTAGTTGGAAATTTTTCCATATACTCCTATTTTATCACCTCAATTTTATAATTTCCATCCCCAAAAAATTCAGCTACTTTTTCTCTGAAAAAATCACTATCTTTAGATATAAGAAATCTTATGCTCCCCTTTTCCTTATTCGCCCATTCGCGCGAATTAGGTAGTAAGAATAGATTTTGAGCTTCGCGGGCGACTACTTCGGCTGGGTCAAAAATTGTGACACCTTTCGGAATATTCCGCGCGAACAAATCGATAACCAATGGAAAGTGCGTGCAGCCCAGTATTAAAGTATCGTACGTTCCATTATATTTCTCTAGTGCATCCCCAATCATAGCCAGAAGTGCTGGGTGTGAGGTTTTATTTTCTATGGCTCCAGCCAAGTGTGGTAAAGCTAAAGTTTGAATATCCATGTGGAGTGACTGAAATCCATTTTGATAAATCCCTGAGCGAATAGTGGCTTCTGTTGCAACCAATAAAATCCTTTGGACTTTATTGGTTGCCCTGAGCATGTTTGTAGTGAGCTTGTCGAACCTATCGAATGAGCTTTTAAATGCTTTTACAGTTGGTCCAACCATTTCAATAATATTATTTGGTTTTATTTTGAAAGAATCTAACAAAGGCAAGACGATATTGGCAGATGCACTATTACACGCAGAAACAATTTGAGTTGCGCCGTGATTTATAAGTTTTTGAAATCCTAAAACGGTGAGCGCCCCAATTTCTTCCGGTGTTCTATTTCCATACGGAGCGTTTTTCAAATCACCGAAATAAACAATATCCGCTTTGGGTATTAACTTTTTTATTTCTTTCAAAACTGTAAGCCCACCACTTCCTGAATCAAAGATTCCTATCATATCTCAATAATAAGCGAGATGTATGAAAACAAAAAAGCCCGACCGAGGTCGGGCTTTTCTTTTGGGAAATCGCTAACTGCGAACGATTTTCCAAAAGAGACGGGTAAAAAGAACTGCTGCTGCCACCGCAATGACAGCAAGTGGAATCGTCCACCAGTTAAATTGCTGTTTCTGGTAGTCGCTCCACAATTGCCAACCGAGAAAAACGGCGAAAATAAGTGCTACGCCCGCCATCTCGGCTTTGAACTCGAGGGTCCACTTCATGACGCCTCCCTATTGTGGCCTGACCACCCAGAGATACCCCCAGCTGGTCGTCGTCGCAATAAGAATCAGAGCGACAATAGCGATGATGAGCCAAAGCTTCCAGTCGTTCTTTCCTTCATCTTGCGGTCTCGAGTTGTACGGTCCGCTGAGAACCGACATCTCATCCCGCGAGACAACGAGCCGCTTCGGCTCCTCGATTTGGGAGCGCGAACGCTCCAACATTTCAAGATACCACTTGGTGATTCTGTTCATTGGGCATTTCTCCCTGTTGGTTGAATTGCGAAAAACTCTACCCCCAATCATAGCATAAATAGTATGTAAAGTCAATGGGGAGAAAATGGCTCTATTAGGCCGTTTTTTCAGCAAAATGTTTTTCTGGGGAGGGCGTGTCTATATTAATATAGTAAAGATTTTTATGACATTATTCCTCTCTCTCCTTTATTTAGATTTTTGTCAATTTCAACCCCCTTCATATTCGAATTTGGCGTATTAACAGAAGGATTTTTTCTGTTTTCTATAACAGCATCAAGACTTTCTCTTAATGTCCGAATTTCACCCATTAACCATTCCTCTCTTTGCCTATAAAAGTAGTGAGTATTTTCTGCTAACGCTCTTGTACCGCTACCGGTTTTTGATTGAATTATCGTGTTCTGCCAAATTGCAATTTTATCCCTTATAGAAATAAGTTCGTCTTCATAACTTTTAAAAAGGAAAGTTACGGACTCTAATGTTTCTTTATCGTTAGCGTTTATAGCTTCAACATATTTTTGATGGTTTATGCCAACAGCATTTTGTTCAACAACCTCAGACCCAGATTCACTAATTTTATTGATTTTTCTTTCAGCAATACTACCCCCAATTCCAACGGCTCCAGCGGCAGCCCCAGCAACTATAGTTTTCAAAAATCCTCGACGAGAAGTGTCAACGGCTTTTTCTTCTTTATATTCTTCTTTTGGGGCTGATTCTTTCATATAGAAATATTCTAACAAAACAATAATTTATTACCAATTTAGTGTTAATACCTTACAACCATCCCATTTCCTTGGCAACGGGGTATTTTTCTGTTAAAAATAAGCAATTGCGCGTGTAGCTCAGCTGGTAGAGCACTCGACTGATACTCGAGCGGTCATAGGTTCGACTCCTATCGCGCGCACAAGACAGAAAAATGACGTATTGCCAATACGACTAAAAACCTATATAAGTTTATTAATTGAACATTGAGGAGAATGTCTTGGAAATACTCTTGTTTATCACAAAAATCTTTGCTTGGATCTTCGCGATTCTAGCTTTGATTTCTGGGTTATTCCTTGTCATAACAAGAAAAGAACTTGAGTTGATGCAAGACAGCAATAAAAGATTTGGCATTCTTTTCCCAGGGATTAGAGAGCGGGCAGCCAAACTACGTGAATTAAAGCAATTTCTCGAGATGAGAAATTTCTATTTAGCTGTTTTTTGTATTTCATCTCTTGTGGCTATAGGATTCTCCGCCATTCCTTACCTTCTTGGAATCAATTGAAAACGAATCCCCCGCGCCGATGAGGCGCGGGGGTGTTACAAATTTCATCCTTTATTTTGTTCCGTTCTTCTTCTCCAATTTTTACATCGAAGTTTAGAGTGGAACTTTCTCCACCTGTCAGATTAATTTTAGGGATACTTAATCATTATCCTTTCCATCCTCGATCGAGAGACAGAAAACCGACCAATATCATAAGATGGCACAACGGCCCCTATGACTGGTTTCTCTTGAATTAATCCACGAACAGCTTCCGCTACCCGTGCCTTGTTACGACTTACTCCCTGTCACCAAATTTACCGTGTTCCGACATACGTCGGAATTCGGGTACTCCTGGCTTCCTTGAGTTGACGGGCGGATTTCGCTTTTTGGAACATTGCGAATCCCCACGTAGCGAGCGGTTTTCCCGCACTACGCGAGCCCTGTAGTTCTTTGATTCATCTCGGACTTAAGTTTTTTAATTATTTTCATTCCACCTTTTGTTAGGTGTTTACCCGACTTAACAAGTAACGCAATTTTACAAAATAGTTTGAAATTTTTCTGTTTCGAAACACTTTGCAACGGATGCAATTCAAAAAAGGGAATTATAACTCCAAGTATATCCTTGTAAGAATATACTGAATATCGATAGCACTGACAGTGATTGGCACGTTTTTCTTTCTGAAAATAAACAGTGCCACATTTGAGAGTATTTTTAACCTTTTCAAGTAAGGGTTTGTCTTTCTCCTGCATTTTTATATGAAAATGTAGTTGAATAGCATACCCCATCCTATAGTTGTCGGATTTCCATACATTTACATGGAAACATCCTTCTCCATCAGTTAATCCTACGATATAGTCCTTTGATAATACTACTGGTTTTGTCCTTCCCATACATAACTTAATTATAAATTAAGTTGACGCATAGTACTACGACGCAGCTGACTTCTTGTGTGCATAAATTTCCACTAACACACAAGATATCCCACGGGTCACACACTTATCTATTCCAAACATCCAAACCAAAGCATTTTCAAACACACTTCCCCATAACTCACCGCATGGGTCGTGTTGCTCTTCGCTCGTCAAAGCGAAAGGTGTAGGCTGTTTTTTGTTTACTAAGATCCTTCAGTCCATATCTCACGATGTTGGACCTATCCGTTCACTACGCTCATTTAACTAAAACAAGGAGTCGATTTTAACGACTTAGATAAGTGCGCTGCCGGGCGCATTTAATTTTGAGTACAAGACTTGAGAACGTATTCACCGCGGTATAGCTGACCCGCGATTACT
>ERZ1292625.355-Hain-H41-01um-R1-355-length-72154-cov-31_pt1 | contig 72154 bp, 64 predicted proteins | sample MGYA00564400_ERZ1292625 | MGnify/ENA primary metagenome ERZ1292625 (study PRJEB36523, sample SAMEA6512639) | groundwater metagenome | collected 2019-01-08 | study: AquaDiva: Metagenomics assemblies of 32 groundwater samples | reverse complement strand
AAAAGTGTCACCCTATTTTCCTTAATTTTGGTATCAGAAACTCCTGGCGTGCACAGATGCAAAAATGATCAAATTAATATATATATCAGGTCAATAGAAATCAGGCCCGCAGGAGACTGCGGGCCTGACCAGCAAAATCAAACGAAAAACTGATCTATTGAAAGCGCCATATTGCAGCTGTGGATTCCATATTCACTCCCCGGATATACATGCCCAGACCGACCAGTGTCGTCGGATTTCCATTACACGTGGACGGTATCGTGATCGTACTTGAGGAGGTAGTGGCAGAGATGCTGATGATGCAAATATCCTGAGGAACGGCCGTCTGAATATTAATCCTGATCGTTCTGGACAGTATGGGAAATGTCAAGGGTTCGGTCCAAGTCACTGTCGTAGGAATGTCGAGATTGGCCGCGGCCAAGGTAGTGCCCGTAATGTTCGTGAATATGATCGGTTCCGTCGTGTATGCATTGCTCAAGAGTTCATATCGTATGGTGCCGCTCGCAACCGTTGAGATCGTGACCGTGAACGGTGTGTCCTTCGGTGGCGCCTGCGGCAGAATGCCGCTTCCTGTCTGGAACATGTCTATCGTGTGGCTGGGATAGCTGACAAGTCCACTATAGGGAACGGTCGTCGGGATGTTCCATATCCCCCCGCCTGTGATTGTTACACCGCTTACCACGCCGGGAAGGGCCTCGATCCGCGTGCTTACTTTCAACCCACTTTTCGAAGGGTCCTGCTGGTTGTTGCTATACTGGGTAGTTAATGTGACAAGGGCTATCCGGTCATTTCCCGATATAAGCCATCTACTACCGATTTTTTTGAAATACCATGGCCCATTTCTACCACCCCTGATGCGTGCTTGGACATTAGTCGTATCGAACTGCAGGATGGTCATTACCGCAAGGGATGCAGTCGTGCCTTTATGGTCTGCTACAAGTCTCGCCGCTACCTGCGCTTGATTGAGGCCGCTTTCCAGCAAACCCGGGTCAAGGATCGTCAAGAGGTCGCTCTCCACGAGCGCTGCGCCCCTCGCATTGATCGTATTAGACAGATCGCTCAACAGTGCGTTGATGCTCTCAAGCGCTGACTTTTCCTCCGGGCTTGTCGGCACGACGGTCATATCATTGTTTCCGCTGTCCACATTCGATCCGGTGACAACGGAGACCGTCGTGGTTGAGGCAGTAAGATTGCTGAGATACGTGCTCAAGGTCGAGTTCTGGGTGGTAGTTCCGTCCGACAGCACGATCGATCCGGGACCGGCGTTTATCCAGGCCTGCTCAAGTACCTTGTCGATGCCGGTCGCCGGGACGCTCACGCTTGCGGCGGTAAAGGGCGTGGAGATAAGGTTGAAATCGCTGGAGGTCACCCCGTTCTTGTCCAGCCAAAGCTGTATCATGTTCTTGATCAAATTATGGATGAGCGACACCGCATCGGGAGAAGGCGGCTTGTTCGCAGCCGGGACCGGGTTAGCAAATGCAGCATCGATGTCAACGGTCTTCACCTTATACCAAGAGCGGATGATGAGGTCCGTAAGCGGGGTGATATTGATGGTCGTGGTCGCGTTCAAGTCGGCGCTCACACTATAGAGCGTTGTTGTAGGAGCAGAAGTGATGACCCTGAGCAGGTAGGGAGGCGTGAGACCGGTCGTTGGGATCATGAATTTTCCTTCGCCATCGGTAACTCCACTGGCCGGATTTCCGTCATCATCAATGATCTCGATCTTCTTGTGACCGGCTGCCGATCCGATCGCGGCAGTGCCGGATATGCTCGGCCCTGCCGGGGCTGGAGATGTCGATCCTCCACCCCCGCCGCCGCAGGAAAGGAGGAGAGGGACCACTCCCAGAACAACGATCAGAGCCGCTCGTAGATACCCACGCATGTTCATTATTTGTAATCCCCCTGTAAATAAAAAGCCCCTGATGATCCGGACATAATCCTTGAACATCAGGGGCTTTCTGAATGGCGTGTCTTTACCGCTCTGTTCGTTCAGAACGTCAGGTTCGCTCCGAGGATGAACCCTTTGGTAACGTCAAGCGCGACCTGGTTCTTGAACGCGGGATCGGTCAGCTTGCTGTCGATGGTCTGGTACTTGTATCCGGCCAGGAACGACAGGAAACTGATGGGGCGGTACGCGATGCCCAGTTCGGTCGATGAATAGTTGGCATTGAACGTCTCCGGGTCGCCTTCGAACTCGCCTTTCAGGATACCATAGGAGAGGTTCCCGTAGAACGCGAAGTCGGACTCTCCCAGCCTGCCGCCGCCGGTGATGCCGACGATGGGACCGGAATATTTCGTCCAGGACGTGCTGAATATCGATCCGTCCGCGTTAAGATCGTTGTAGGTCTGCTTGACGTTCTTTATGCCGATGGTAACGGCCATGGACGGGCTGATGTAATAGCCGAGGTTGATGTCATTTTCCTTCCGCGAGGCTGAGGTCTTGAACGTATAGAAGACCAGTCCGGGCGGGGGGACCGTCGTGGGCGTAGGCCCGGTAACGAGGACATCCTCATTGTCCGGGAAGGTGTAGTCAGGCGTCTTCATGAAGCTTCCGGCGATCAGAAAATTACTGACCTTCAGGCTGGCGGAGAAAATGGGCGCCGCCACCGACTGCGAGGTCATTGTCATGATGTTCGCCCCTCCCTTGGGAGGATAAGAATTCAACGCCGTTTGCCAGGTATTGATCCAGGTCTTGTACCCGAGGGTGAAATAGACGTCACTTCCCAGCTTGGTCGTCTCTTCCGTATCGGCCGCTGAGGCGGTGTTCGCGAAGCCCGTCACCAGCGCCAGCAGGAGCAACAGGATCGTACTATATGCTTTTCTCATAAAGCCCCCTTGGTATGATCGTTAGAATATGAGGTTTATGCCGAAGGTAAAGCCCTTGGTGACGTCCGGCGAGATCGGTGTCCCGGGCCCGCCGATCTGGTACGAGGGCAATTTCTGCTCGATACTCTGGAACCGGTAGCCCATCGTAAAGGAAAGCGGCATGCTCTTCTCCTTGTACCCGACCCCGATCTCCGTGGACACATAGTCGGCATCATAGGTCGTCGTGCCGCCCTGGTATTCCATGTCCATCTTGCCGAGGGCCAGGTTCCCGTACAGGCCGAAACCCTCGCCGATGGGAACGCTTCCGATGAAGCCGATGGTCGGGCCGGTATAGGTCGCTTTATCGATCACGGTCCTGGAAAGCAGGCCGGTGCCGGACCGCTTGTCGGTGATCTCCAGGTTCACGATCTTGTATCCGAGGGTAAGTGCCAGGTTCGGCGTGACGTACCATCCGATGTTCGTGTCCGATTCGGTCCGCGTCGCCGTTGTCTTGTGATTCAGCGTATAGGCGGTCGTCGTCGGTCCGCTCGTGATGACGATGGTGTCGGAATATTCGGGAAAGGTGTACTCCGGCGCTCCCAGGAAACTGGTCGAAACGAAGAAATCCTTTATTTTTAGACTGATGGAAGGAGTGAATGCCACGTTCGAATCGGAAATGTAGGATTGCACGTTGGTCCCCTGCTGCGCTCCATTGGAACCCTGTGCCGATTGCCACGTGTTGAACCAGAATTTCATTCCGATGGCGAGAGTCACGTCCTTCCCGAGCGGGGAGGACTCCGCGGCCATGGACGGGCCGGCCGCCGCCAGGAGGGCCAACATCAAGAGCAGACTGAAGAACCATGTTTTTCTCATAGATCCCCCTTCATGAGTAAAGTTTAAAAGCGTTAAGAACCTTTAAGAACGTTGATGAATGGATTAGGTCAGAACGTCGGCGGCACGAACACCGGTTCGCCTTTTTTCTTTTCGCGCTTCTTGTTGTCTTCGAACTCCCGCTTCTCCCGATCGATCCGCCTCCTTTCCTCATCCATCTTCCGCTGCTGTTCGAGGTCCTTGGCTACGCGCTCTTTCTCCATCTGCTGTTCTTTATCGCGCAGCCGCTGCTCGGCCTCCTTGAGCTTCTTCGCGTCCTCTTCAAGGCGGGTCCTGTCCTCAAGCATCTTCTTCATTTCCGCTTTCTGCCTCGCCACATCCTCCGGCGAGACGGCCGGGGCCGTGGGACGCAGGGTCTCCGGATATTTGAAGGACGCGAGCGTGAATATGAACTGGCCTCCCTCGTCGCCCGCCATGGCGACCGGGGCGCTCTTCGGGGTCTGCGGGGATTCATTCGACACGAGGGGCATGATCTCGTTGATGATCTGCATCGGAGTCAGATACTGGTTCTCGTTCTTTTCCAGGAGCCTGAGCAGATGGTAGGCGAAGGTGCTGTGGTTCCCCTTTGCCTTGTCGGGGACGGGGTAGAGGCCGCCGGACGTAAGGATCCACCGGGACCTGGCGCTGTACAGCTCCTTGATGGCCCGGTCGCCGCCGAGGCTGCGGGTCTTTCCCATGAGCGACTCGCTGAAGCAGGAGTCCGATATGGTGTAGATGTGCCTGGCTTTGATGCTTTCGAGGTAATCCTTGATGTCCGCGTTGCTCACGAATGTTGATTGCTTGGCCTGCACGGCATCGGACGGGATCCAGACCCCGCGCTTGGTGTTCTTGTTGTATTCCCCGTGGCCGGCATAATAGATGAGGAGGCTGTCCTTGTCGCTGACGGTGGCCGCCAGCGTTTCGAGCGCCAGGATGATATCGTCCCTGCTTGCTTTCTTGTCGTAGAGCTGGATCATCCGCTCCTTGGCGAAACCGTACCGCTTCTGGAGGACCGAAGCTATTTCCTGGGCATCGGGACGGGCCGCCTGGAGCTGCATGCTGGGGGGGAGGTTCGGATAGTCATTGATGCCGATGATCAATGCCCAGTAATTGCCGTCGATCGTGATATCGCCGGGCTGGCCCGTGCCCTTGACGGCAATGCCGCGCGACTGTTCCTGGGGATGCGAGATCAGGGGAAAGGACAAGATAAGAAGGATGAGGGTAGCGAGAGAATAGATGTTTTTAACGGTTATCATATCCCACGTTACAAAAAACAGCCGTGTTTGTCAAGTATTATTGTTCGAATGTTCATTGGTTACAACTCGCTATAACAATGAGCTTTTTTATTTCTCTCCCGCGCCACGTGATACGCGCGTATTTCTTTCGCCATCTATCGCACAATGCGTCAGTTCCGGCGCGAAGTTCACCCGGAACATGGGTGAAATTTACCTTGAACTGACAGCTTCTTTAGACTATAAAGGATAGGTGCGTGCGCGTCCACAGTAACGCGCAGACCGCGCCGTACCAACATCTCTATATCTACCATGAGGGGGACCTATGAAAAAGACGCTTGCTGCGACGCTCCTGGCCATGCTCATCATCACCGATGTCTATGCCGCGCAGTCCACGGTCGTTGACGCCGAGGGCACGGCATGCATGGGCGATGACCGGACCCGGAAGCAGACCGAGCAGGCGGCCCTGTCTGACGCGAAGAAGAGGGCTGTTGAGTTCGCCTCGACCTATCTGAAGAGCGAGACGGACGTCAGGAACTTCGTGGTCGAGAAGGACCTGGTCTCCGCATTCGCAAGCGCCACGGTCAAGATCGTCCAGGAGCAGGAGAAGGCATGGTACAAGGACCCTGCCTCCGGCGACTGCCTTCGCATCAAGATCAAGGCGGAGGTCATACCGGACGAGAAGGCGATGACCGCGCTGGTAAAAAGCACGACCGCGGCGGATGACCCCGCGGCGCCGCTGAACATCAAGGTCTGGACCGACAAGAAAGAGTACAAGAGCGGCGAAAAGATCAAGGTCTATCTGAAGGGGAACAAGCCGTTCTTTGCGCGGGTCGTGTATAAGGACGCCGGCGGCGGGATGGTCCAGATCCTTCCGAACCCCTTCCGAAGCACCAGTTATTTTAACGGCGGGACGGTGTATGAGCTGCCTTCCGGAGAGGACAAATTCGATCTGGAGGTGAGCGCTCCCTTCGGCGAGGAGGGCGTCATCGTGTACGCGAGCACCGCGCCTCTGGGTGAGATCGGCCTGAAGGCGGAGGGCGGTGTGTACCAGGTGCAGACAAAGACCGAGGATGTGGGTGTCAAGACACGGGGGGTCAGGATAACGCAGAAGACCGGAGGGTCGGGCCCGGGAGTGTCCGAGTTCAATGAGAACGGCATAACCGTCACGACGAAGAAGGATTGATGACCGGTACGGACGCGCCCCGGCCGGAGGACCGCGGTCCTGCTGGTCCTGATGGTCGGCCGGATCAATACATGCTCTATATATCTGAGGCTCGGGGGATGCCCCCGGGCCTTTTTGTTAATGAGCATTTTGCCAAATATCCTTGACAGTGTTTATACCGGTATGTTATTTTACCGGGTCAATTGTTCGCACAGAGCGGAGGGCTTGAACGTTGGAAAAACAGGAACAGCAGGGCATGGTAGAGGTGGTCGCTGACAAAATATGGAAGTTCTTCTCCTCGGTAAAACTTGCCGTGGTGCTTCTTATCATCCTGGCGGTGGTATCGGTCATCGGCACGGTGATCCAGCAGAACCAGGCGCCCGAGGAATATCTTAAGGAGTACAGCCTGACCACCATCCAATTGTTCGAGAACCTCGGGTTCTTCGATCTTTACCACACCTGGTGGTTCGTTCTTCTCCTGCTTTTGTTCACTGCAAACCTTACCATCTGCACGCTCGAACGTTTCCCGTATGCCTGGAAGGCCATGCGGGCCCCGCTGAAACCCCTTGAGGATGACGGTTTCAAGGCGGTCCCGTTCAAAAAAGAGATCGTGGTCAAGGGAGGGATGGAAGCGGCGGAGACCACGGCGCTCAAGGCCCTTCATGGAAAGAGGTATTCGCACCAGTTGACGAAAGAGCAGGGGATGACACACCTGGCCGCTCAGAAGGGCGCCTACAGCCGCATGGGCGTCTATGTGACCCATCTCAGCATCATACTCATATTCGTCGGGGCGCTCATCGGGGCCTTTTTCGGGTTCAAGGGCTTTCTGAACCTGCCTGAAGGAGAGGCCTCGTCCGTCGTCTACCTGCGGAACGAGCCCCTGTGGGACCAGATCATGGACGGGTTCGGGATAAGCAAGAGCCCGGTGATCCATGACCCGCGGGGCGGCGTGCCCGCCATGCCTCTGGGCTTCTATGTTCGCACCGATGACTTCGAAGTGGATTATTATGCGAACGCCGGCCGTCCGACCGGAATGCCGTCGGAGTTCTGGAGCCTTCTCTCCGTTTATGACCTGCGGCAGCAGAAGGTCCTGGAAAAACGCATCCGCGTGAACGACCCGCTGACCCGTAACGGCATCACTTTCTACCAGTCGAGCTACGGGACGATCCCGAACGCCGTCGGGAAGATCGTGCTGAATGTCAATCAGAAGAATTCCCCGGGACCGGGCGAAACCATCGTCGTGATGCCGGGTTCATCGGTCTATGTCAAGTCGATCGACCGGACCATCAAGGCGGTCGGCATGGCGCCGTTCGGCATGCGTGACCCCGCGACGGGACAGGTCCAGTATTATCAGGCCCGGAACGAGGAATTGATCAATCCCACGGTGGAGCTTGAGGTATACCGCGGGAAGTCGCTCGCCTACCGGACGCAGGTGATGAAGGTCGATTCCGGCGAACCGTCAATGCCGGAAAACTACCGGATCAGCTATATCGATTATTGGGGCGCGCGGTACACGGGGCTGCAGGTCACGAAGGACCCGGGTGTGTGGATCGTGTATGCCGGGTTCATCCTGCTCTGTGTCGGGCCGCTCGTCGCCTTTTTCGGTTCGCACCGCAAGCTCTGGGTGCGCATCCAGGAGCGGAAGGGACAGGCCGCGGTCCTGGTGGGCGGGTCTTCGAACCGGAACCGGATCGCCTTCGAGCGGGAGTTCAACAGTATCGTAGAAACGATCGCGAAGTAATTACCACGGAGGAATATGATGGATAGTGCCCAGCTTTTTACCTTTGCAACGATCGCGTACCTCGCCGCCATGGTCCTGTATATCAGCTACCTCGTATTCAGGAAGGAGGGCGTCGGCAAAGCCGCATCGTTCACAACCTATGCCGGTCTTGCCCTGCAGACGGTCGCTCTCGCCATGCGCTGGATCGAGTCCTATCAGATGGGGATCGGCCGGGCCCCTCTGTCGAACCTGTATGAGTCCCTGGTCTTCTTCACCTGGTGTACGGTGCTGATCTACGTGATCGTCGAGTGGAAGTATAAAATACGCGCTTTTGGGGCCTTTGTGATGCCGGTTGCCTTCCTCGCGCTTGCGTTCATCAACGTGGCGGGCATCAGCACCGATATTTCGCCGCTCGTGCCGGCGCTCAAGAGCAACTGGCTCTTCTACCATGTGTTGCTCAGCTTCATCAGTTACGCCACATTCGGCGTCGCGTTCGCCGTGAGCCTCATCTACCTGCTGCAGGACACTGATGAGCGCGGATCATCCGTCAACCTGTTCGCCGCTCTCGGCATCTTCGCGCTGCTCGTCGTCCTGGGGTATGTGCTTACCGCCAGCGGCATGAAAGTGCCGTTCTGGATCGGGCTGGGCGTACTGGCGGTGGCATGGTTCACCTACCTGGTCATGAAGGGAGCGCTGAACAAGCCGCTGGTCTATCTGTTCATCACGCTCTGCTCGACGCTGGCGCTGGGTCTGCTGGTCTTCATGGGGATCGATTACCTCGTGTTCAGCATGCAGGGCCAGCCGGCCGGTGAAGGCTTCCGGAAACACATGTTCGAGTCGACCTTTATCAGCAGGTCGATCCCGGTCGTCGCGGTCTCCTGGGCCGCGCTCTTTTCTCTGTTCGCCCTGATCTGGTCCCAGGGGCTTCGCATCAAGGCCCTGCTGAAACAGTTCATGCCGGCGCAGGACATCCTTGACGACCTGACCTACCGGCTGATCGCGTTCGGCTGGCCGCTGTTCACCGCGGGCGGGCTGGTCATGGGTGCTATTTGGGCGAACAGCGCCTGGGGCACCTACTGGGGCTGGGACCCGAAAGAGACCTGGTCGCTCATCACCTGGTTCATCTATTCTATCTACCTGCATGGACGGTACGTTCGCGGTTGGAGGGGCACCCAGACGACGATCATCTCATTGATCGGTTTCCTGTCGGTGATCTTCACCTACCTCGGCGTGAACCTGGTCCTGTCAGGCCTCCATTCCTACGGCGGGATGAACTGACGGGACGTGAGCGATCGGTAGAGCAATGCTATTGAAGCCGGGGCGGAATACTGCTCCGGCTTTTTGTTTCAGTATACCGGAGGTATCCATGTTCCTGTGTCTGGACGCCGCGCGGCGGGTCCTGTTGACCACGCTCATCCTTTTTTCCCTCATGGCCGGGTCCGGAAACCAGGTCTCTGCTGAAGAGGGGACCTGGTCCAAACATGCCTTCTCCGTTCCCCGCCAGCGGGCGTTCAAGGTCCCTTCTCCGGACCGGAAAAAGACCGTGCTGGTCCAGGAACTGATGCTTGCCGTGACCGACGCAGGAATGCCGGTCCCGGGGATCGAGGGATACACGATCGTGCTTCCCGCGGAGATCGCCTGGGCGCCCGATTCAAAGGCCTTTGTCCTCACTGCGAACGAGGGGGGACAGGACGAAGGATGGTATGTCACCGTCTACATGCTCGAGTACGACCGGGTGAATTATTATGACGTTACCGCGGAGGCAGCCGTCCGGTTCAGGGAGTCGGTCAAGTGCCTCGGCGCCGATGAGCCGAACTTCGGCGCAATCAAGTGGCTGAAAGAATCAAAGAACCTGCTCCTTGTGGCGGAGACGCCCGCCCGCGCCTCCTGCAGCGATAAGAATGCCCGTTGGGGATATATCGTCGAGGTCCCCTCGGGCAAGGTCCTCAGCGAGCTTGACGCGAAAAAGCTGCAGGAGGATTGGGGTGACTATCTCGGCTCACGGATCATCAAAAAGTCGAACCGGTAATCACGGCGCTCTGCCGCTCGTCCTGAACCCCGTCCCTTGTTAATCCTGGACAAGCAACCTCCTGTTTCGAAAAAAGTGCTATACTGTATATTATATGGACGAGTAAGCTAGTGACGCGTGGCTTAGAGCGACCGGGAAAGGAGGATGTATCATGAGAGAATTCAAATGCAGCAGTCTGGGGAATAAGTGTACATGGAAGCATATCGCGAAGACCGAGGAACTGCTCGCCGATCTGGTTGCGGTCCATCTTCGTGACGTTCATGGCCAACAGTCTCTCGGAAGCGACATGGTGGCAAAGATTAAGCAATCTTTCAGTAATCCTTCGCCGGTGGAAGCTCGGGAGGCGGAGACGCTGGGGCTCAAGGTGTACCACTGTGAACTGGAAAAGGGCTGTTCCTTTAAATACATTGCCCAGACCGAGGAACTCATTGTCGACGGGGTTGCTGTCCATGCCCGGGAAAAGCACGGAATCAAGGAATTCAGCCACGAGATGAAGGTGAAGGTGGAAAAAGCCCTGCTTCCTTGGAAGGGGTAGGGGAGAGACTGGAGTCAGGAGTCAGGAGTCAGATCAACATCTGAGAGCCGGAGCCGCGGATCTAGAACCGCGGTGACCGGCTTTTCTATTTCAGGGAGACGTCCATTCCCTTGTCCACGGAATAGATGGGATATATCCTGAAATCCCTGACCCGCTGTTGGATAACGTAAAAGTCGGAACGGTGCCACATGAAGACCCAGGGGGCGTTCTTGACGATGTGTCCGTTGGCCCGCCGGTACAGTGAGAACCGTGTCCTCTCGTCCGCGGTGGACTGGGCCTGTTCGATAAGACGGTCGAACGCAGGGTCATTGTACCAGGTCCTGTTCCCCGCGGGCCCCGCATTGGACGAATGGAACATGGGATAGAAAAAATTCTCAGGGTCAGGGTAGTCCGCCCACCAGGAGAGCCAGAACGCGTCTGCCTCGCCTTTGTTCAACGCCTCCTTGTAGGCGCTCCAGTCCAGTTGGACGATCTCGGCGATGAGCCCCGCACGGGAAAGATACTGCTGGATGACCTCCAGGATGTCAAGGACCTCGGGATCGGCGGAGATGTATATCTTGATGCGCTTTCCTTCCATTCCCGCTTCGCGGATCATTCGTTTCGCCCGCTCCGGCTCATAGCCGTATCCGTCAGTATCCTTCGGTCCCATGCCGAATTTCCACAACGGCGGAGGGACCGGTCCGGCGGCAAGGACGCCCCGTTTTTCGAAAACCGTCTCCAGCAGGCGGCGCCGGTCAATGGCCATGTTCACGGCCTGCCGGACCCGTATGTCCTGGAACGGCGCCCGTCGGTTGTTCAGGCCGAGGTAATAGCAGTTGAGTCCGGGCCTGCCGACGACCTGGCCGCGCCATTTCGGTTCGGTCCTATAGCGGCGATACTCCGATGCCGGGATCTGGAGCGCGTCGAGGCCGCCGGTCTCGAACTCCATGACCGCCGTGAGGTCTTCGGGGATGACGCGGTAGACGATCCCCTGCAGGCGGGGGCGGCCTTCAAAATAGTCGTCCCGGCTGGAGAGGGTAAGGCTCTGGCCGTGCAGCCATTCGGAGAGCACATAGGGTCCTGACCCGACGGGGTGGCTCCCGAAATCCTGTCCGAACTGTGCTACCGCCTCGCGGGGCACCACGTAGGCTGCCGACATGCCGAGGAGCGAGAGGAAGGGACCGAAGGGCTTTTCGAGGGTCAGTTCGAGGGTGCGGTCATCAATGACCCGGATGCCCGACGCATGCGGCGTCCTGGCGGCAAGGACGTCCCTGGCCCCTATGATCCGGTCCAGGACCCAGGTGATCGGCGCTTTCGTTCCCGGTGACAGGACACGCTCAAAGGAGTACTGAAAATCATGGGCCGTCACACGCCTGCCGTTGCTGAAGGCGACGTTGTTCCTGAGCGTGAACGTATAGGTGCGGTGGTCGTTCGAGATCTTCCAGGATTCGGCGACGTCGGGAACGATGTCAAGGTTGTCATTGAACCTGACGAGGCCGTTGAATATCTTGGCGGCGATCCCCCCGCCCATCACGTCGGTGATGAGCGCGGGGTCGAGGGTGGTTGGGTTGGTGGAAAGCCGGAGGTACAGGCAGCCGGCGAGCTTGCTTTCCGGTGCGCGCTGGCAGCCGGGAGAAAACGCAAGAACAAGAACGATGACGAGGAACAGGACGAGCTGACGGTTCCGTAGGTTCATCGGTTGGAGCTATCCCCGGGACGCCTGGATGAGCGCCTTAAAGAGCGATGCGGATGCGCGGTCCCCCAGGGTCTTCTCGGGATGCCACTGGACGGCCACGAGGAAGCTCTTGCCGCGGGACTCCAGCGCTTCGAAGACGCCGTCCGGTGATACGGCCGAGAGCCTGAGGCCCTTGCCGGGATTCTTGATGCTCTGGTGATGTGCGCTCCGGACCCGGATATTGCAGTCGCCGGTGCTGCAGTTGCCCATGATCTGGCAAAGCCTGGTCCCCTCAAAGACGCTGACCGCATGAAATACCTTTTCCCCAGCTATCGTCGGGCCGTGTTTTATGGTCTTGGGGATCTGGAGCGCGATGTCCTGGTAGAGCGTGCCGCCGAGCGCCACATTGACGAGCTGGGTGCCGTAGCAAACGGCAAGGACCGGTTTCTTTGCCTTGGCAGCAGCTTTGAAGAGTTTGGTCTCGAACTTTACGCGGCTGTCCGACGCAAGCCGTATCTGTGCGCCGGAGAGGGGCTTTTCCTTGTAATGACGTGGATGGATATCATCACCACCGGTAAAAAGGAACCCGTCCAGCCGTTTCACCAGGTCGGGAATGGACTGGCCGATGCCGAGGATCGGGACCGGGATGCCGCCGGCCTGCAATACCGCTTTTCCATAGTCCTGATCGAGGATGTTCAGGCTCCGTGACACCTGCTCATCAAGGTTCATGGTGATGCCGATCAATGGTTTCATGCGCACACCTCCCCGTGTGTCCATGGCACATTCACTAAGGATACTATATAGCACATTATTTTGGCGTTGTCAGCGTGATATTCTAATTTGAGATTTATTGTTCGGCACAGCATTGCCGGATGCTGACCGCTGTGGAAGGGGACCAGGACGTTGAGATGAAAGGGGCATTGCGGGGTCATCCCATCAGGAGTTCCATGATGGCCTTCTGGGTATGCAGGCGGTTCTCGGCCTGGTCGAAGACGACGGACTGGGGCCCCTCGATGACGCCCGCGCTGATCTCCTCGCCGCGGTGTGCGGGCAGACAGTGCATGACGATGGCCTTCGGGTCGGCAAGCTTCACAAGCTTTTCATCGACCTCGTATCCCTTGAACGCCTGAACGCGCAGCGCATGCTCTTGTTCCTGACCCATGCTGGCCCAGACGTCGGTATAGACGACATCGGCGCCTTTAACCGCCTTCTTGGGATCATCGGTCAGCGAGAGCTCCCCGCCCGATCGAACGGCGACCTGCTTGGCTTCGCGCATGATGGCCGCGTCCGGCGCATAGCCGGCGGGGCAGGCGAGGGAGACGCGCATGCCAGCCTTGACGCAGGCCTCGATGAGGGAATGGGCCATATTGTTACCGTCCCCCACGTACGCGAACGTAAGACCTTTCAGCGTCCCGCGCTTTTCCCGGATCGTGAACAGGTCCGCCAGCGCCTGGCAGGGATGGTGCATATCGGTAAGACCGTTGATCACCGGTATCGTCGCGTGCTTCGCCAGCTCTTCCACCATCGACTGGGCGAAGGTGCGGATCATGATGCCGTCGAGATAGCGGGAGAGCGTTCTTGCCGTGTCGGCAACGGGCTCGCCGCGTCCCATCTGGAGATCAGCAGGCGACAGGAACAGGGCCTGTCCCCCCAGCTGATACATGCCGACCTCGAAGGACACCCTTGTGCGCGTAGAAGATTTCTCGAATATCATGCCGAGGGATCTGCCCTTGAGCGGGTGGTGCGTGTTGCCGTCCTTCAAGGCCTTCTTGAGCCAGGCGGAGCGTTCGAGGATCGTGTCCAGGTCCCCGGCGGTGAGATCGTTGATGGTGAGCAGGTCTTTTTTCATTTCTTCTCCTGAAAGAAACATTGTAAAGCTGAAAACGCACCCTAAAGGGTGCGGCTACCAATTATAAGATCAATGCGTTACGATCTGGTAGCCGTCCCGCTTTGCGGGGCGAAATCAGTGTTTCAACAGCTTGCTAAAAAGTATAGGCGGCTTTCTGAAAAGCCGCCTTAAACAAGTGCCGACGCATTGCACCGTCAGCGCTTTTTGAATATGCCGTCCAGAGCGTTCACGAGCCTGTCGATCTCTTCCACGCTGATGATGAGCGGAGGAATGAACCGCAGGACCGTGTTCATGGTGCAGTTGATCAGGAACCCCTGCTTGAGGCATTCCGTCACGATCTCCTTGCCGTCGAAATCCAGCTCTATGCCGATCAGAAGGCCTTGTCCCCGCACGTCCTTGATGAACGGGTACTTGCTTTTGAGCGTTTCCAGGCCCGTGACGAAATGCTTCCCCAGGGCCCCGACGTTCTGGATGATGATGTTGTCCTCGAGCAGCGTCTCGAGCGAGGCAAGTCCTGCCGCGCAGGCAAGGGGATTGCCGCCGAAGGTCGAGCCATGGGACCCCGGCGTGAAGCCCTGGGCGGCCTTGTCCGTGGCGAGAAGTGCTCCGATCGGCATGCCAGAGCCGAGGCCCTTGGCAAGCGCCATGACATCGGGTGTGACGCCCTCGTGATCGTAGGCGAAAAGCCTTCCGGTCCGGCCCATGCCGGTCTGGATCTCGTCCAGCATCAGAAGCAGGCCGTGCTTGTCGCAGATCTCCCGGAGCGCCTTCAGGTATCCAGCAGAAGGGATGTTGACGCCTCCCTCGCCCTGGACCGGCTCAACGAGGATGGCGCAGGTGCGCTCGTTCACCGCTTCTTCGACGGCCTTGAGGTCGTTGAACGGCACATATCGGAAACCCGGCACCATGGGCTCAAATCCCTGGTGGAACTTTTCCTGGGCCGTCGCGGAGACCGCGCCGTAGGTGCGTCCGTGGAAAGATCCGAAGCAGGTGATGACCTCGTACCGGTCCTTTTTCAGCACCTCACGGCTGTACCGCCGGGCGAGCTTGATCGCGGCCTCGATGGCCTCGGCGCCGGAGTTGCAGAAGAAGACCTTGTCTGCGAAGGAGTTCTTTACGAGCGCCTTCGCCAGGTTCACCTGCGGCTCGATGTGGAAGTGGTTCGAGACGTGCATGAGCCGCTGCGCCTGTTTCTGGAGGGCCACGACGACCCGCGGATGGCAATGGCCGAGGTTGTTCACCGCGACACCGGCCAGGAAATCGAGGTACTCCCTGCCGTCGGAGTCGTAAACGGTCGCGCCGCGCCCCTTCACCAGCACCAGGGGCTGTCGGCTGTAGGTGTTCATCAAATACGTCTGCGAGTCCTTGATAATATCGCCGGTGATCATAGAGGCGTTAAAATTATCATAACCTTCAAGGAAAATCAAATGGAAATTGGCCTTCGCCGTTGTGTCCTGCGCTTTGTCGTGCTATAGTTGGCGTACGAATCCATCGCCACGGAGGGGATATGGCCACATTGATGAAGGGAACGGAGCTTGCGACGAAGATCATCGGAGTGGTGAAGGAGGAGACGGGCCGCCTCGCGAAGCACGGCATCAGGGCGGGGCTTGCCCTGGTCCTCACCGGCGACGACAAGTCCTCGTACCTCTATTACCAGGCAACCCAGAGCGCCGCGGTCCGGGCGGGCGTCGACGTATACAACCATACTCTGCCGGCGTCCGTTTCGCTGAACGAGCTCCTGAACCTCGTGAAGAACCTGAACACCGACGAGCGGATCAACGGCATCCTCATCTTCCTGCCGCTGCCGCGCCACATCGACACGCGCAAGGTCATGAACGCCATCTCGCCGGAGAAGGATGTGGACGGACAGGGATCGATCTCCGTGGGGCGGCTCTCAGCGGACGAATCCACGACCCAGCTCTTCGAGCCTGGGTTCACGCTCGCCGCGAAGTCTACCTTCCTGCCCTGCACGCCCTACGGGGTCATGCGGCTCCTGGAGCACTATGGCATCGACCCGAAGGGGAAGAAGGCCGTGGTCGTGGGCAAGAGCCTTGCCGTGGGCAAGCCGCTTGCCATGATGCTGCTCGTCAAGGAGGCGACGGTCACGGTCTGCCACCGGGAAACGAAGGACCTGGGCGCCGAGACGCGGCAGGCCGACATCCTCTGTACCGCGACCGGAAGGACCGGCCTCATCACCGGAGATATGGTGAAGGAGGGGGCCGTGGTGGTGGACATCGGGATCAACCTCCTGCCGGACGGACGGATCGTGGGCGACGTGGATTTCGACGCGGTAGCGAAAAAGGCGTCGCTTCTCACGCCGGTGCCGGGCGGCGTGGGGCCGGTGACCATCGCCATCGTCCTCAAGAACACCGTCATCTCGGCAAAGCGCATGGTGGGGATGGAATAACTCCATTCCCATCATGAATAAGGAATACTGCAAGGAAAAACCAGAACCGCAAGGGCGTCTCTGCGAGCAATTGTTTCCGTTTTGAGAAGGGTCTGATCTTATTCGGCTGACCATGAAAAATCTTCTGCTGATCAACTTCGCTGATGCCCGCTATGGTATCTGGGAGGATGCGTTTTCCGCCGTCCGGGGAGCCCTGCCGCTCCATCGCCTTCCGCTCAGCCCGCCTGCAATAGCGGGGGTCGCTGTCCTTGATGACCGCAGCGCGGTCATTGCCGACCTTGCAGCATGTCTCGGGTCCCCGCCCATAAGAGGCGGGCAGGGCGGTACATTCCTGATCATCGATGCGCAGGAAAAGATCGCCGGGTTCGCCGTGGAGGGCGGTATCAGCACGGTCGAACATCCTGAGGGCCAAGTGCGTGTGGTGCCGGACGCTGTGCGGACACAGGTCGTCGACACCTGCGTCGTCATCGAGGGTTCGGTGGTCCCGATCATCAATATCCGGGCGCTCCATGAACGGCTGAAGCAGGGCATCCTGGCCCCGCCGCAGACGGCGGGCGTCATCGAGGCGTCTCCGCACGTAGATCAGGCCACAACCTTCCCGGTCCGGGCGTTCTCCCTCGGCGGCGAGCGGTTCTGCGTCAAGGCCGCGGGAACGGATTTTCAGTCGATCTCCGGCGACCAGATCACCCGGCTGCCCGCGAAGAACAACTGGTGCGCCGGGATCACGGCATACGATGATGCCGTCCTGCCCCTGGTGCGCCTTGACGACCTTCTCGATATCGAAGCGATCCTGGGACAGCGCGGGATGCTGATCGCGGGCGACGCCAGCGGCCGGCATGGCATTCTCGTGGACGAGGACCTGGGCATTATCGAGCAGCAGGACCTCCGGATCTCCGGTCTGCCCGCCCTTGCCCGGCGGAACTGGATGCAGGCGGCTGCGGTGAGCAAGGGGAGGGTCTATCCGCTCATCGAAGCGGGCAGGGTCATTTCGGGCCGCGCCGGGGAGGACGCGCAGGAACCCCCGGGACCGTTCACGCCGACCTCGGACTTTTCCGCGCGGTTCCGATCAGGCGCGGTGGATGTCGTCGAATTCTCACTTCTGGGCACAAGCCACGCGGTCCCGAAGGATGAGGTCAGAGATGTCCATGCGCTGCTCCCCATAAGCCGCATACCGCATACCCCGGAGATCGTTATGGGGGTCGCGGACCTGAAGGGTGAACTGCTGCCGGTCCTGGACCTTGCCGCGGTCTTCGGGAGGCGTTCGGCAGTGAACAGAAAATGGCGCATGATCCGCATCGTCAATGGAGATTTCCACTGCCTCGTCGTCACCGAAACGGTCAGGGGGACCCGAAGGCTTGCGCGTGAGGACCAGAAACAGCTCCCCCTGGCGCTGCCCCATCAGGTGTTGTACGGTTGTTATCTCGATGAGGGCATGGTCCGGCTGATCATGAACGTCCAATCCCTGGCCGTTCACTTCGAGAAGCGCGCAGTCCGCGACATGGTGACCAGCCTCTCGCCGGAGCTGGACGCTTCTGAAGAAAGGGTCGTTCCTGTTGAGACGAGACGGTCGCCAGCCAAGCTCCCGAAAGCCGCACCAACAGCCGGCGGTACGGTCGCGGAGTCCATGCCGGTTCCCACTGAAAGCATCCCGGCCGCGCCCCCGTTCGTCGTCCGGGCAGAGAACCCTGATGCGGCGACCGTGCCGGAAGATCAGAAACGTTCGGCGGAAGAAGAACGCAGGCGCCGGGAGGCAGTGAAGGCAAGAGACCAAGCGAATGAGCGCGAAGAGGCTGAACGCCGCCGAAGGGAAGACGAGGCGCGTTTGCGGACGGCTGAGCAGGCGCGTATTCAGGCGGAAGCGGAAGCGAAACAGAAAGCGCTTGTTGAACGGCGCAGGGCGGAGGAGCGGGTACGGATAAAGGTAGCGGAAGTTGCGCGCGCCCGCGCAGAAGAAGAGGCGCGGGAACGGGAGCAGGAAACCGCGCGGAGAATGGCTGTCGAAGAAGCGGAGCAGCGCCGGCGAGCGGAAGCGGATAGGCTGGCAGCGGAGAGAAACAGGGTCCCCGAAGTGCCTGCGCCGGAAGCGCCGATTATCGTACCGCGGGATGCTCAGGACCAGCCGCTTGCGGAGCGAAGAAGCGGGAGAAACACTGCTATCGCGGCGCTTCTTGGCGCGGCACTGGTCATCATCATATATTTCGTGAACCTGCAGGTACGACAGCCCGCTGCGCCTGTCGTTACCAAGGAACAGCCAACGGTTGTTCAGAAGCCATCACCTCCGCCGGTCGAGGCAAAGAAAGAGGCTCCCGCGACCGTGAAGAAGCTGCCGGAACTGCCGATCCCGCCTCCGCTCTATCTGACCGTGCCGCCGGAGATGGCCGTGCCGGCACAGAACATCTATGCCGTAGTGAAGGGCGATACGCTGTGGGGCATAGCGAAACGGTTCACGGGGAATCCGCTCAACTATCCCCGCGTCGCCAGGGACAACAGCATCGCCACGCCCGACCTCATCTTCCCCGGCCAGCGGATCAAGCTTGTCCGGGAGAAGCGCTGAAGGAATATCTGTAGCGGTCCTCAGGAGTGCCCATTCTGTGTCCGAATCAATGAAAACAAAGCTGCTGCGGTGGGGCTTCAACCTCTTTCCCGCCTACTGCTCCACCGGCGCCCGCATCACCTACGTGGCGAGCGACTTTCGCGAGGTCCGCATCAGGCTGCCGCTCTCCTGGCAGACGAGGAACTACGTGGGCACCATCTTCGGCGGAAGCATGTACGCGGCGGTTGACCCGGTGTACATGCTCATGCTGATCATGAACCTGGGAAAGGACTATGTCGTCTGGGACAAGTCAGCCTGCATCAACTTCAAAAAACCGGGAAGGACGGCCCTTTTTGCGAGGTTCCAAATCGATGGGAGCGAGCTTGACCTGATCAGGAAGGAATTGGAACATGCACGGCATGTGGACCGCACCTATCATGTGGAACTGACCGACGAGCAGGGCATTGTGCATGCTTCTATAGAGAAAGTGGTGTATATCAGGAAGAAGGAAAAAAGCGGTTAGAGTCGATATAAAGTTTCATGCCGACTAGCAGGTTGTTGAAAAAACCCTATTTTGTCATTGCGAGGAGCGCTTATTGCGACGCGGCGATCTCGAACTTGTTGATCTATGTAACTGCGAGATTGCTTCGCTTCACTCGCAAAGACAGCTAAAATACTTTTTCAACAGCCTGCTAATGTCCAAAACCGCAAACATCCGGAGGTCCCATGGCTGCATCGTTTATCATCGGAATTCTCGCCAAGATCCCATGGAAGGAGATCCTAAAATACGGCCCGGTCATTATTGATACTGCTTCCAACCTGCTTTCAAAGAACAGATCAGCCAAGATCGGTCCGGCTGATACTGTTGAAATACGAATTGCCCGGCTTGAACAGAACGAAAAAGACCAGGCAGAACTAATAAAGAGCATGGCCGAACGTCAGGAAATATTGGTCCACAGTATTCAGGTCCTCAATGCAAGGTTGAATATTTCATTGTTGATAGCAGTACTACTGGTCATTGGGTTCATCTATATTCTTTTTCGATAAGAATAGTCTCAGGCATACGGTTCTCCTGGGGTCCACCGACATCTTGGCGACGCCGTTCTGGTTGCTCCTGTCGTACAAACCCTTATTTACGATGGCATTTTGAACAGCTGAGGTTGTCTGTTGCGGAAAAAGCTTTCTTCCCGTCGTGACAATAACCGCAGGACGATCCTAACTCCATTTTTCTCATGGTGATCGTGTCCGAACCCTTTTTCATTTCGAAGAGCGCAGATGAAAAACCGTGTTTCTCATGACAGTAATAACAGGTATAGCCCTTGGAGGTATGAACGGTAACGTTAAAAACCACCTGCCCCGCACCCTTTCCATCGAACACGATGTTGTCCTCGCATCCCGTAGCAGATGCATATCCGGCAAGTGAACAAAGAACCATTCCTGTTATCATCAAATAGTATTTCATGGTATTTCTAGGTTATCTGCCCCATGCGCTAATAAGTCTAATGGAGTCTCAAAGGTAAAGGTTCCGAACGCTCATGGTTATAATAGCAATTAGTATGCCCGTTTGTTATCGTATAAAATCAGGCATCTATGCAACAATTGATTGATTCAGGACCAATGGATCTGGTGAATTCACCGGTTGCCTGTGCTGAATCGCTCAAACAGAAAGTTCTTTTAAAGCCGATCAAGCCGTGTACGCTTGTAAGCTCCTTTCGGATTACGTTCTGCATCCATATTCATATTCTGCTATCTTCCAAGTTTAGTTTGTAAAAAAACGCCTGTCAGGAAATCCTGACAGGCGTTCGTGTTTTTGTATCTGTTCCAGTTGCTCGCTACTTCGGCACGACCTTCAACTCCAGCTGATTTGCCGTGGAGCTCACGACCTCGACGGCGAAGGTCCCGAAGTCCTTGAGCGACAGCTCGTCGGAGATGATCTGGGCGCTGTTCTTGGAGTCCACCGACATCTTGGCGACGCCGTTGTTGAAGCTCCGCTCGTTCAGACCTTTGATGCCGCGCACCTGGTTCCGGAGAACGTCCTTGAACTTGACGAACTGGGTCTTGTTCAGGCCGGTGACCGTGATGTTGACGGACCGCGTGCCGCCCACTTCCTTGGAGTAAATGGCAAGGATCTTGGGGATCATTTGTTCGGCCGCTTCCGTGGCTGCCTTCTTGAGCGCGTCATTTCCCGCGGTGGTCTCGCTGATATGCACTGCCGCTGCGTGGGTCGTAGCTGTCGCGAGCACCTGGCCCGTGTCGGTGCGCACCGCGCGGAGGGAGACGTCCGCCTGGACCGACTTCAACCCGCCGCCCACGTTCCCGTACAATTTCGCCAGTCCCTTGCCGGTGATGACGACCTCGGCATGGGCCTGGCTGCCCAGCGTCCGCGCCTGCTGAGCCGAAAGGTCCTGAACGTTGTAGGCATTTGTGACCTTGATGTCCTGCGACGCGGCCTGATGATCGATCATCTCGAACCCTTTTTCAACGAACTTGTCCATCAGGGTATTGTCGATGATGGCCATGTCGGTCTGCTGGGCATGGTGATGGACGTTCCCGCTGTACCACCACCACGCGACCCATTCCTGGCCGATGTTCTGCTCGGCGACGAGGATCATGGTGCGCGGCTTGTGCATCTGGCCCATGAGGATGCCGATGGCGGAAAGATCATCTCCCAGCTTCCCGAGTGCGACCTCGGCGGTGATGCTGACGCGCAGGAGATTGTCTTCCTTGACCTCCCGGACGACGTTGTAGCGCTTGATGTATCCCTTGGTCTGGGAGAGGATGCTGTCGCTGATGACCTGGAAGTTCTCGACCTGCGTCTGGGAATCGATCAGGATGCCGATGGCCTGCTCAACGGCTTTTTGCTGGGCGTCAGAGATGGCCGCATCGCGGGCGATGTCCATGTTGGCGCCCTGGACCACGGCGACGCCTTCGGCGGTGACGGTCTTCGATTCCTGGGCGAAGACCGGGGAAACGAGCAGGAGCAGGGAAATCAGAAGAGCGAAACGGGTGATGCGGACCATGGGTTCCTCCTTGAAGAAGAAAAAATAGAGTAATGCGCGGTAGGGGAACTATACCAGAGACCCGATGCCGGGTCAAGGGAGGAAACGCAGCGCGGACCGTTCGCGGAGCAGGTGTGCTGAACATAAACTGCTGGATATTTCAGGGGAGAGATGATAGAATTTGTCCGTCAGTGATCCTGCATCGCATAAAGAATCCCCGCCATTGCGCGTGAGGATGAGGAGGAATGCCAGGTGCTCAGGCTGTCCGTGAACATCGACCATATCGCGACGATCCGCCAGGCGAGGAGGGGCGTCGAACCCGATCCGATCGCGGCGGCCGTGCTTGCCGAACTTGCCGGCGCCGACGGCATCATCATGCACTTGCGTGAGGACCGGAGGCATATCCAGGACCGGGACCTGCGCCTCGCGCGCCAGGTCGTCCGGACGAAGCTGAACCTGGAAATGGCCGCCACCGACGAGATGCAGCACATCGCGCTTGACGTGAGGCCCGACATCGTGACCCTGGTCCCGGAAAAGCGGGAGGAACTGACCACCGAGGGAGGGCTTGAGGTCTTCGCCCGGATGGATTCCGTGAAAAAGTTCATCGGCCCGATCCAGGATGCAGGCATTCCCGTGAGCCTCTTCGTCGATCCCGACGAACAGCAGATCTCTGCGGCGAAGAAAGCAGGGGCGGCATGGGTCGAGATCCACACGGGCGCCTATGCGAACGGGAAGAACGACCGGGAACGGAATGAAGAGTTCGGGAAGATCGTGGAGTCGGCGCTGCTTGCCGCGAGCCTGGGGCTCAGGGTGGGCGCCGGGCATGGCCTCAATTATGTCAACGTGAAGGCGGTCGCCCGGATCCGCGAGGTCGAGGAGCTGAACATCGGCCACAGCATCATTTCCCGCGCGTCCCTCGTGGGGATCGAACGAGCCGTGCGGGACATGATCATGGCAATTTCAAATTGAAAATTGTAAATATCAAATTGCAAATTCGAGGAAAGATATGATCATCGGCATTGGAACTGACCTGGTGAAGATCAGCCGGATCGAGAAGGCTGGGGAAAATCATCCGAGCTTCCTTGAGCGGGTGTTCACGAAGAGGGAGCAGGAGTACTGCGATCGCCAGAAGTTCCCTGCCCAGCACTATGCGGCGCGCTTCGCGTCAAAAGAAGCCGTCCTGAAGGCGTTCGGCACCGGCCTCTCGGCTGGGATGAAGTGGACCGACATCGAAGTGCTGCACGGCGAAGGCGGCGGGCCGATCGTGAACATCTCCGGCGCTGCAAAGGACCTGGCCGATCTCAAGGGCGTCAGCCAGATCATGCTCAGCTATTCCCACGACGAGGGATATGCCGTTGCCCATGCGGTGCTTATCGGCGGAGCGCGGTTTGGAACCACCGAGGTCCATCACGAGGCGTGATGATAGTAAATACACAAGGCCAATTGATAAAGCTTTCACCACGGAGACACGGAGGCACGGAGAACAGATTTAACACAAAGAATAGAACACTCTAGATGACTTTGTTTCCGATATACTTAGATACAATAAAAGATAAAAGGAATCGTTAATTATTACTATTACTGTTTTTTTGAGTCTTTCTCCGTGTCTCAGTGCCTCCGTGGTAATCTTTTAGTTTTAGTTCTGTTACACTTATCTTATGAAGATCGCCACCGCAAAACAGATAGGGAACATCGACCGCCGGGCCATACGGGAGTTCGGCATACCCGGGCCGGTCTTGATGGAGAACGCGGCATCCGCGATCGTATTCGAGATGGAGCGCTTCTTCGAAGGCCTTGACGGCGTGAAGGTGGGCATCATCTGCGGCAAGGGGAACAACGGCGGAGACGGGCTCGCCCTGGCGCGCAGGCTCCGGATCCGAGGCGTTCCCGTGCGTGTCTGCCTCCTTGCTTCCTTCGCTGCCCTCAAGGGCGAGGCGAAGCTGAACCTTGGGATCCTCAGGAAGATGGACGTGGAGATCGTGCCGAACGCTTCGCCGAAGGTGATCGCGGAGATGATAGCGTGGTCCGATGTCCTTGTCGACGCCATGCTCGGCGTGGGACTTTCTTCGCCGCTCAAAGGGAACTACGCGATCGCCGCGGAACTCATGAACATGGCGGGCCGTCCGGTTGTTGCCGTTGACATCCCCACCGGCGTCAATGCCGATACCGGCGAGGTGATGGGCGTTGCGGTGCGGGCGGACCTCACGGTGACCATGGTCCTGCCCAAGCGGGGACTGGTGCTGTATCCCGGGTCCGCCTTCGCTGGGCAGGTGCGGGTGGCGGATATCGGCATCCCGGCGGAGGTCGTCGAGAAGGAAAAGATACACGTCGGTCTTCTGGAACACGGCCTGGCTTGGGGGTTGACGGGCGAGCGCGACCGGGATTCCCACAAGGGAGACTTCGGGCATCTCATGATCATTGCCGGCTCACTGGGCAAGGCAGGTGCGGCGGTGATGGCAGCGCAGGGGGCCTTGCGCACCGGCGCGGGCCTCGTGAGCGTAGCCGCGCCCATGGGGATCATCCCCATCATCCAGCAGCAGGTCATGGAGGCCATGTGCATTCCCGCGGGCGAGAGCATTGACGGTACGCTCGGCATGGGTTCGGAAAATGAGCTCCTCAAGGCATCGGGCGGCATGACGGCCTGTGCCATCGGTCCGGGGCTCACGACGCACTACGAGACCGTCCAGGTCGTCAGGAGCCTGGTCCAGCGCATGTCCATCCCGATGGTGATCGATGCCGATGGGGTGAATGCCCTCGCGGGGTCCGCTGATATGCTGAAAAAGGCAAAGGCGCCCGTGGTCATGACGCCCCATCCCGGGGAACTGGCAAGGCTCCTGGGTGTCTCGACCGACGATGTCCAGAAGGACAGGATCGGCATGGCGTCGGGCGTTGCCGCAAAATACGGCGTGACGCTGGTGCTCAAGGGAGCGGGGACGGTCATCGCAACGTCCCACGGCGAGGTGTTCATCAATACGACGGGCAACCCCGGCATGGCAAGCGGCGGAACGGGCGACGTGCTGACGGGCATGATCGGGAGCCTGCTCGCCCAGGGATACGGCCCGACGGAGGCATCGTGCCTTGCCGTCTATCTCCACGGTCTTGCCGGCGACCTGGCGGCGGACGAGAAGGGCGAGGCGGGGATGATCGCCGGGGACGTGATCGGGAAGATACCCGACGCGATGAAGCAGACGATGGAAACCACGGATGAACACGGTTAGACATTAACAATAACCATAGTAACGAAGGAATCAAAAATATTCTCAAAACGGATGGAATATTAAGACGAAAACTTAGAACCTTCTCTCTCGCAAAGCCGCAAAGGCCGCAAAGAACGGCAAAAACAAAATGGATTATTGTTTTAATTCAAGACTTGCAAGCTTTTCTTTGCGAGCTTTGCGGCTTTGCGCGAAAATGATTTGCTTGGTTCCGGCTTGTCCGGGCTAGGATATTAGCCGCGAATTCTCGCGAATTGATGCGAATGAAGTCAAGACCGAAAAGAATCCCGGCGATATTATTCGCGAACATTTGCGTTCATTTGCGGCAGATCAGCTGTATCGATTTCATCCGTAGTTAAATCTGATTTTCTTGTGAGGTGCCCATGCTGACCGCGAAAGATATCATGACCAAGGACGTAGTGACCGTGACGCCCGACACCTCCATCGAGGAACTGTCCAACCTTCTCGTGTCGAACGAGATAAGCGGCGTGCCGGTCGTGGACGCCGGCAGCGCCATTGTCGGCATCGTGACCGAGAACGATCTCATCAGCAGGAACAAACGGCTCCACATCCCGACGGTGGTCAGTTTCCTGGACGCGGTCATCTATCTCGAGAGCTCAAAGAAGTTCGCGGAGGATGTCAAACGTCTCACGGCGACAAAGGTCGGCGATATCTGCGTCAAGAAGGTCGTCACGATCACCGAGGACACCACGCTCACCGACATTGCCACGCTCATGTCCGAGAAGAAGGTGCACCTGCTTCCCGTGGTCGCCTCCGGCAAGATCGTCGGCATCGTGGGAAAGCGTGATGTCGTCAAGGCCGTCGCCCAGCAGGCGGGCTGATGTTCAGCATCATCACCTCGAGCACAGAGCAGACCGAGGAGGTCGGGCGTGTTCTGGGGACGATGCTTGAGCCCGGCGACCTGGTCTGCCTGTTCGGCGACCTCGGCGCCGGCAAGACCCATTTCTCCTTCGGCATCGCCCAGGGGCTCCAGGTCCCGGACCACTACATCACGAGCCCCACGTTCACGTTCGTGAACGAGTACCATGGACGGATACCGTTCTATCACATCGACCTTTATCGGCTGAAGGACCCGTCGGAGCTGGAGTCCATCGGGTTCGAGGAGTATATTGATTCCGACGGAGCAACGGTGATAGAATGGGCCGAACAGGCGGAAGAGGAACTTCCCGAAGACAAGCTCAATATATACCTCTCCGATGTTTCCGAGAACAGCAGAGAGCTGGGATTCTTCGCGGAAGGGGAACGATACAGGAAACTGCTGGCCGATCTCAGGAAGGCCATCGAAGACAAAAAGTACATCGAGACGAAACAGTGATATGAAAAAGATCGGGATCATAGCAAAGGACATACCGCGGGCGCACGCCGCTGTCAGGAAGCTGTCGAAGTGGCTGACCGCAAAAGGACGGAAGGTGTTCCTGGAGGAGCGAACCGCGGCTTCAGTCGGCATGCCGGGACATCCGGCAAGGAAGCTCCCTTCCCTGGTCGAGATGATCATCGTCCTCGGCGGAGACGGGACGCTCCTTTCCGCCGCGCGGCTCGTTGCCGACTCAAAAAAGAACGTTCCCATCTTCGGCGTGAACCTCGGGAGCCTGGGATTCATGGCCGAGGTTTCGCTCAACGAACTTTACGCGAACCTGGAAAAGGCGCTTGCCGGGAAGCTGCAAGCCGAAGAGCGCATGATGCTGACGGCAGGCATTATTCGGAAAGGGAAACAGGTCTCCGAATACAACGTGCTGAACGACGCGGTCATCAGCAAGGGCGCAATTGCCCGCATGGTGTCGCTCGAGGTGTCGGTGGGGGAGGATTATCTCACCTCCATCCGCGCTGACGGGCTGATCCTCGCGACGCCGACAGGCTCCACGGCCTATTCACTGTCAGCCGGCGGGCCGATCATTCATCCTGCGCTCCAGTGTTTCGTCGTTACGCCTATCTGTCCTCACACGCTCTCGAACCGCCCCATCGCGATTCCCGACAGCGCGATAGTCCGGGTGAAGCTTGTTTCCCGGAGCGAAGGCGTTTCTCTTTCCCTCGATGGCCAGGTGGTGAGCCCTCTGCGTCTGAACGATATCGTTGAGGTGAAGAAGGCGAAGTACCGCGTCAAACTCATCAAACATCCCACCAAGAACTACTACGAGATCCTGCGGACGAAGCTGAAGTGGGGGAACTGAATTTCTCAATTGCGGATTGCGGATTTCGGATTGCGGATTAAAATCACAACCTCACACCAGACACTACCTGGCAAATCATGAGTGACATTCAGAAAGAATTCCTCGACATCCTTGCCGACGTGCGGGCGCACCTTGAGTATCAGCGCGCGCTCGGAATCAAGTCGATCGAACTGCCGCAGGGCGACCGGACAGATCAACCACGATCTTCATCCGCAGCGAAACCCGCACCATCTCCCGTTGCAACGAGTAAAACCGGGACCACCCCCGCCTTGTCTTCCTCCCCCCTCGAGGGGGAGGATAAGAGGAGAGGGGGAGACATCGCAGGACAGTCCATGACCCTGGCGGCCATTCGCGAAGAGATCGGAGATTGTACGCGATGCAAACTTCACAAAGGCAGGACGAATATAGTATTCGGCGAAGGGGAACCGAAAGCAGTGATCGTGTTCGTCGGCGAAGGACCGGGCTTCGAGGAAGACCAGCAAGGAAGGCCCTTTGTCGGCGCGGCGGGACAGCTCCTTACCGACATCATCGAAAAGGGCATGAACATCAAGAGGGCCGAGGTCTATATCTGCAATATCGTCAAGTGCAGGCCCCCGAACAATCGCAATCCCGAACCCGACGAGGTCGAGTCCTGCATCGGTTTCGTGAAGCAGCAGATACGGGCCATCCATCCCACTGTCATCGTTACGCTCGGGAACGTGCCGACGCAAAATCTGCTCAATACAAAGCAGGGCATCACGAAGCTGCGCGGCGTCTGGCAGGAGTACGAGGGCATCCCCGTTATGCCGACTTTCCATCCGTCCTATCTTCTCCGGAGTCCGGGGGAGAAGAAGTGGGTCTGGGTGGATATCAAAAATGTGTTGAAGAAGCTTGGAATGCAGGTGCCTACGAAGGGGTAGGTATAAGAGGCCGGCATTGTTTTTGCTAAATTCGCTAAGACCGCAAATTCGTTCTTTCCTATCCAAATATGGATAGATATATACTGGTTAGGTAAAGGAGAAATAATATGTTATGTCCGTTGACTGGGGAGCAAGAATGCAAGAAAAAAATTGAGCCAGATATTAAGCTATTTTTCTTTGGCTTCCCATATTTAGATTCATTTGAAGATGTTGAATTAACTGTAACTGAAACCATGAAAGAATTTGGTTTTATACCGTACACTGCAAGGGATGAAGTGTTTCTAAAACATATCCTTTGCAAGGTGTGTAATAAAATGCAGGAAAGTAGCTTTGGTATCTTCGAATTGACGGATAGAAATCCAAACGTAATGTATGAACTTGGCATGATGGGTGGGATGGGTAAGCATTTCGTAATTATCGCCAGAAAAGGTACAACTGTTCCGTCTGATCTGGGGGGTATCGAATTTATTGAGTACAAGAGTTGTCAGGATTTAAAGAAAAAATTGGTTCATATAAAGGATGCTTTCAAAAAGATTGCTGAACGAACTTTAAGAGATATACAAAATATACCTGTAGGCCGGAAAGCGGATTCGACAGCGACCTCCTTTTCTTTGCCAGATATACTTCCGTCTACAACTTATAACGTTGAAACTGGTTGCGGATCGCTACATATTAGTATTTCCAAAATCGATGGTAAACCTGTTAAGGTTCACGCACAAATGTCTAAATCCGGCGGTTGTGCGGCTTCAATGACAGATGCGTTATCATCAATGGTATCGGCTGCTTTACAATATAACGTTCCGGTAGATATCATTATACAGGAATTAAAAGGTGTACGATGTCCTGCTCCTGCTTGGGGTGAGGGCGGTAGTATTTTATCTTGTGCTGATGCGATAGCTCGAAAACTAGAGTTGGATATCCGTAATTCAACCAAAGATTAGGATTTTTGAGATTAAAAGAAATATGAATCGGACAGCAGGTCTGTGTGATTGAGTTTTGCGATTTGCCTGCCCACCCTCTGTTTTGGTGCCGAACCATTTGGAGTTTCAAATGAATAATGTATTTGTGAGCAGACCAACCTGGATAGCGAGTGAATTTCAGCCTGGGCTTGAGTGCTTTCTCCGATTCATGAGAAGCCACGAACTCAATCCAAGAACACTCGGAGCCAGTGATTATCCGAGCAAAACCCCACTGGACGAGGTCATTTCTTTGATGTCGCTGTGTTCTGGCGCTATTATTTTGGGCTACCCGCAAATCTATATCGAAAAAGGGTTGCTGAAGGATCAGTCCATACCTACTCCGAGTACGCAACCATATTTTCTCCCAACAGAGTGGAACCACATTGAAGCTGGCCTCGCACATGCGCGCGGCTTACCTCTTCTTGTAATCCATCATAAGGGTATACGTCGGGGCATATTTGACCGAGGCGCAATAAGCAATTTTATTTATGAACGTGATCTAACGGATGCGTCCTGGCCATTACACGAGGATATCAGTGGCGCGTTTGCAAAGTGGAAATCTGACCTTCGTCAATCTAAGCCAATTGCTCAAAATGCAACTGGCGTCGCTTTAGAAATTCATCTTATCCAGGCACGCGGTGTGCTCTGGAATAGATCGGCCGAAGGAATAGAGGAGGTCGCTTACTGCCCGAAATGCCATCTAGCGATGTCTGTGTTTCCGCCAGGTTCTGACGAGATGATTGCGTGCTCACAGTGTAACTTTATCGCTCCTTTTCGCCCCAGCGAAATAGGAGGGATAATCGCTGGCATTAAACAATAAATTAGTGGAGGTGCATCTCATGGCAAAGAAAAGAGCATTCATAAGTTTTGATTTTGATCACGATGAAGACTTGAGAAACCTGCTCGTTGGGCAAGCACGCAATTCTGACACACCATTCGACCTTGCTGATTGGTCGCTGAAAGATGCATTAAGCGGGAATTGGCGTGACAAGGTTCGGACGCGTATTCGCTCCTGCGATGTCGTTATAGTTATATGCGGAGTATACACTAACAACGCAACAGGTGTGAGCGCTGAAGTCAACATCGCCCGCGAAGAGAGCATCCCGTACTTTCTGCTCTGGGGACGGAGCGATAAGAGTTGCACCAAACCCCTGGCGGCTCTTGAAACGGACAAAATCTACAAGTGGACATGGGATAATCTTAAGGCCCTAATCGGTGGTGCACGCTAATGCGAAGAGCACTCATTATTGGCATTGACGAGTACCCCGGCTGTCCACTTCAGGGCTGCGTCAGTGATGCCACTCGTCTCGCACAAGTACTTGGTCGTCATCACGACGGGCGCCTCAATTTTCAGTGTGATGTCCTAACAGCGCCGCCGCAGACCATTTCCAGATCCTTGCTGCGACGTAGAATTAGCGAATTATTTGAGCACCCGGCAGACCTTGCATTTCTTCACTTTTCTGGTCACGGTACGATAAATGGCCTAGGCGGTTTCTTGGTTACTCCTGACTACTCTGAGTATGATGTTGGGATTTCCATGTCAGAGGTACTTGCTTTAGCCAATCAGGCGCAGGTCGATGAAGTATTTATTACCCTTGATTGTTGCCATAGCGGCGCGTTTGGACTAGTGCCCGCAGTGAGCAATGACAAGGTCATACTTTCCGAAGGTGTTTCGGTTATTACCGCAACCAGAAAAGGCCAAGAGGCCTTAGAAGTCGGAGGCGGTGGAGTGTTCTCTTCGCTTCTTGTCGAAGCGCTCGAAGGTGGAGCGGCCGGCATTCTCGGTGAAGTATCCGCGGCAAGTGTGTATGCTTATATTGATAATGCTATGGGTGCATGGGATCAACGCCCACTGTTCAAGGCGAATGTAAATCGCTTCGCGCGTCTTCGTGATACACCTCCGAAGGTCGATCACACACTTCTAAGAAGATTGCCCTCGTTCTTTCCCCTGCCAGCAGAGGATCTTCCCTTGTCACCAGCATTTGAGCCTGAGATTGAACCCCATGATATTGAGAAGGAGGAAATCTTTCGGGGGCTCCTGAAGCTTCGTTACGCGGGGCTTGTAGAGCCTGTTGGCGCAGATCACATGTACCACGCCGCAGTACAAAGTAAGTCGTGCAGACTCACACGATTGGGTCGCTACTATTGGCGGTTGGTGAATGATAACAAAATATGATTAGCTAACAATCGGCGCCACTTTATTTATTGTCCGAGGCGAGGGATAGGCCGAGCAATAGCCGACAAGATAATTCTAACCTGCGGCTCGACCCGACGAAACGCGGGTCAGCCGCGCGTTAGCCTTACACAATGCGTTGGGTTTTGCATGAACCGTTCCGTTTGCACGGGGATGACGAAATCGAAACTGAAGATGTATCATCGACTGCCGACTGCACCATGACTATCGACTGCATCTCGACTGATCTATGACTGATCTGACCCCCCTCATGAAACAATACCGCGAGATCAAGCGTCAGCACCTTGACGCGATCCTGCTGTTCCGCATGGGCGACTTCTACGAGATGTTCGACCAGGACGCGGTGACCGCGTCCAAGGTGCTCGAGATCACGCTGACCGCGCGGAACAAGTCCAAAGGCATCGAGACGCCCCTTTGCGGATTTCCCTATCACGCCGTCGAAGGCTACATCGCCAAGCTCATCCGGCGGGGGTTCAAAGTGGCGATCTGCGAGCAGGTGGAGGACCCGAAGCTTGCCAAGGGCATCGTGAAGCGCGAGGTCATCCGCGTCGTGACGCCCGGGACCGTTCTCGACGCGAACTTGCTGGAGGCCAAGGACAACAACTACCTCGCCTCGCTCTATCCCGCGAAGGAAGGCTATGGCGCTGCGTTCCTCGATATCTCCACCGGCGACTTTTTCATGGCCGAGGTGGACGGCGCGGGCAATCTTGCCGAGCTTGACACCCTGCTCTCCCGGTTCACGCCGCGAGAGGTCGTGCTGCCGAAGGGGCAGGAGGCGGCATCGGGACTCACCGCTCTCCTCATGCAATATACGCAGGCGATCAATCCTTACGAAGACTGGACCTTCGACCGGGAGACCGCGAAAAGATCGTTGCTCGACCATCTAAAGACCGCGACCCTTGAAGGATTTGGCTGCGGGGACATGACCCTGGGCGTTTCGGCCGCGGGCGCCGCGCTCCGGTATATCGAGGAGACGCAGAAGACGGCGCTTGCGAACATCCGGGGCGTCAGGCCCTTCCTTGTCCGGTCCTACATGGTACTGGACGGGCCGTGCCAGCGAAATCTCGAACTGGTGAAGAACGTCTACGACGGTTCCGGCCGGGGCACGCTCCTGTCGGTGCTCGACCACACGGTAACCTCCATGGCAGGACGGAAGCTTCGAGAATGGCTCCTGAACCCGCTCCTGGACGTGCAGGAGATCGATGCCCGTCTCACCGCCGTCGCCGAGTTGAAGGAGCGCCACCAGGTGCGCGCAAGCCTCAGGAACACGCTCGGGAGGGTCTATGACCTGGAGCGGCTCATCAGCCGCGTGTCCCTCGGCATGGCGAACGCCCGGGACCTTATCGCCCTGCGCCAGTCCTTCCTTGTCCTGCCGGATCTCAGGAACTTTCTCGCTCCCAGCGCCGCCGGCCTGCTCAAGACCGTTCATGACGGGTGGGACGACCTGCAGGATGTGCATCAACTCATCGAGAACGCGATCCATGACGATCCTCCCTACACGCTTCGCGAAGGGAAACTGATCAAAAAGGGCCACAGTACGGAACTGGACGAACTCCGCGCAATCAGCACCGAGGGCAAGGGCTTCATAGCCGCCATCGAACAGCGCGAACGGGAACGCACGGGCATCAACTCCCTCCGGGTGAGCTATAACCGGGTCTTCGGTTATTATATAGAAGTGACCAAAACGAACCTGGCGAATGTGCCGCAGGACTACATCCGGAAGCAGACGCTCGCGAACGCCGAACGGTTCATCACGCCGGAGCTGAAGGAATACGAGGAGAAGGTGTTGGGCGCCGAAGAGAAGATCCTGGACCTCGAGTACCGGCTATTCCAGGATATACGCGAGAAGGTCGCTGCCGAGACCGTGCGCATCCAGGACATGGCGCGAAGGCTTGCCGTGCTCGATTGCATCGCGTCGCTTGCCGAGGCCGCGGCGAAGAACAACTATGTCCGCCCCGTCATCGATGACAGCGATGTCCTGCGGATCGGCGAAGGCAGGCACCCGGTGATCGAGCAGCTCACCGAAGAGCGGTTCGTGCCGAACGACACCTTGCTCGACACGAACGAGAACCAGTTGATCATCATCACCGGACCGAACATGGCCGGAAAATCCACCTATATGCGCCAGGTCGCGTTGATCGCCATCATGGCGCAGATGGGCAGCTTCGTCCCGGCGAAGGAAACGTATATCGGGATCGTTGACCGGGTGTTCACGCGCGTGGGAGCTTCTGACTTCATCAGCCGGGGCCAGAGCACCTTCATGGTGGAGATGAACGAGACCGCCAACATCCTGAACAACGCCACGGATAAAAGCCTCATCATCCTCGATGAGATCGGCAGAGGGACCAGCACATTCGACGGCATCAGCATCGCCTGGGCCGTGGCGGAGTTCATTCACGAGAAGCTCAGGGCGCGCACGCTCTTCGCCACCCATTACCACGAATTGACCGACCTTGCGCTCACCATGGACCGGGTCAAGAACTACAACGTCGCCATAAAGGAATGGAACGACCAGATCATCTTCCTCCGGCGGGTCGTCGAGGGAGGCGCGGACAAGTCCTACGGCATCCAGGTGGCGCGGCTCGCCGGTCTTCCTGCCGGGGTTATCGCGCGGGCGCGTGAGGTGCTGGCGAACCTCGAAAAGGCGGAGTTCGATGAGCAGGGCGTGCCGGTGGCAGCGCCTAAAAGCGGACGCGGGGACGCGGGGACAGGGGGACAGGGAGAAAAGACCGACAAGGAGACTGGGGGACAAGGTGACAAGGTGAAAGAGCGGCAACTAGGCTTGTTCGCAGCCCGTGACGCGAACCTTGTGCGGGAGATCGCCGAACTCGACCTGAACAGCATCACGCCGCTCGATGCCATGAACAAGCTGGCGGAGATCAAGAGGAAGGCGGAAGGCGGCGTCTAGCGCACGGATCTCCAATCCGCCTGTTCTCGAAACGTATGCCACATCAATCACCTATCAGTGACAACGTAGCGCATGACGTTCTCCGCACCGTGTTCGGTTTCGAATCGTTCCGGCAGGATCAGGAGACCATCATCAGGCAGGTCCTGAACGGGAAGGACGTGTTCGCGGTCATGCCCACCGGGGGAGGGAAGTCCCTGTGCTACCAGTTGCCCGCGCTTCTGATGGAAGGAACGGCGATCGTCATCAGTCCTCTCATCTCGCTGATGAAGGACCAGGTCGACGCCGCAGTGGAAAACGGCATCGCGGCCGTGTTCATGAACAGCTCGCTCGATCAGCGCGAGATCTCGGACGTCTACCGGCGGCTCAAAGAACAACAGGTCAAGCTCCTCTACATCGCGCCGGAACGGTTTGCCATGCCGCAGTTCACCGAGATGCTGAAGGGAATTCCCCTTTCGCTTTTCGCCATAGACGAGGCGCACTGCATATCCGAATGGGGCCATGATTTCCGGCCCGACTACCTCGCCCTGTCCGCTATTCCCGCGCTCTTTCCCGGCATCCCCATAGCGGCGTTCACCGCCACGGCCACGCACAAGGTCCAGCAGGACATCATCAGCAAGATCGGGCTCAGGACGCCCCATTCCGTGCGCGCTTCGTTCAACCGGCCCAATCTTTTCTACCAGGTCGAACCCAAGTCGCAGGTAGAGCAGCAGCTCCTGAAATTCCTGAAGGACCGCGAGGGAGAAGCGGGGATCATCTACCGGACGACCCGCGACGCGGTCAACGAGACAGCGGAATTTCTTGACTCCAGCGGCATCAAGGCTCTGCCGTACCATGCAGGGCTGTCCGTGGAGGTCCGTGAACGGAACCAGGAGGCCTTTAACAAGGACGAGGTCTCGGTGATCGTGGCGACCATCGCCTTCGGCATGGGCATCGACAAGTCGAACGTACGGTTCGTGGTCCACGCCGATCTCCCCCGGCACATCGAAGGATACTACCAGGAGACTGGCCGGGCGGGGCGGGACGGCGAACCGGCCCATTGCCTGCTCTTTTTCAGCAGGGGCGATATTCCGAAGATACGATACTTCATCGACAAGATGGAGGACGAGGGGGAGCGCCGGATAGCCCTTGAGAAGCTGAACCAGACCGTGCGGTTCGCGTCCCACAACGTATGCAGACGGAAGCAGCTCCTCTCCTTTTTCGGAGAAGCCTATCCAGCGGCGAATTGCGAAGCCTGCGACATCTGCACCGGCTCAGCGGACCGCATCGACATTTCGACCGATGCGCGGATATTCATGTCGGCCATGGCCAGGACCAATGAGCGCTTCGGCATCGTCCATATCATCGACGTCGTCATGGGCGCGGACACGAAGCGCGTCAGGGAACTGGGCCATCACGAGATCAAGACCTTTGGCGCGGGACGGCTTCACGATAAGAACCACTGGCACTTCATTGTCGACGAGCTTCTTGCCCAGGAGCTGATCAAACAGGACGGCGATCGCTACCCGGTGCTGAAACTCACGCCCAGGGGAGCGGGTGTGCTCACCGGGCCGGGCGAGGTCTTCGGGCTCAAGCGTGAAGCGGTAAAAATAAAAGTGCGGCGACGGAATACTGTGGAAGGCGGGCGCTACGACGAGGCACTCTTTGAGCGTCTGCGCGCTGTCAGGAAGAAGATCGCCGGGGAGAACCATGTTCCGCCCTACGTAATATTTTCGGACAAGACACTGCATGAAATGTGCGTGCATTTCCCGAAGACCGCCTCCGAGATGAGAATGATCTCCGGCGTGGGGGATGTCAAGCTGAAGCGTTATGGTGGAGAGTTTCTAAAAGAGATCCTGTCCTATCGGGAAAAGGCCACATGACATCCATCCTCCAATGTCCCGTCTGCCGGGAAATCACACTACGTTCCGAGACCGGATGCCAATGCGCCAACAAGCACACCTTCGATGCCGCCCGTCAGGGGTACGTCAATTTTCTGCTTGCCCACCAGAAGCATTCAAAAGAGCCCGGTGACAACAAGGCCATGATCCAGAGCCGCAGAAGGTTTCTTGACCGTGGGCATTACGACCGGCTATCGGACGGCATCAACGAAGCTATTGCCGGTATTCTCTTGGGACCGGAGAAGGGACAGGTATGCAACATCCTTGATGCAGGCTGCGGGGAAGGATTTTATCTCAAGCGGCTGAAGGAGTCTCTGGACCGAAGCTCCGGGGAACCAGCCGTCTCCCGCTATTACGGTGTCGACATAGCAAAATTTGCGGTCCAGCAGGCCACCCAGCGCGACAGAACAATGAACTGGTTCGTTGCCAGCATCATTGACCTGCCTTTTCTGAACTCATCCCTGGATATCGTTCTGAACGTCTTTTCTCCGCTGAACTTTACTGAATTTGCACGGATACTCAAGGACACCGGCAGGCTCGTGATCGCCCATCCCGGCCCCCGGCATCTGAACGGGCTAAGGGAGGTTATCTATCCGGTCGCCAGAGAGCATGAAGAATCCGACATGGTCGAGCAGGCCGGCGACCTGTTTTCTCTTTCGAACAGAGCAAGGGTCAATTATCAGCTTGAGCTCATAAATAGCGGAGAGATCATGGACCTTCTTGCAATGACCCCGTATTATTGGAACATCGATCTGAAGACCCGGTCAAAGGTCGAGGCGCTTGAGCGGCTGGCGCTGGATGTCGATGTGATGATAAGCGTCTTCAGCAAGACCGGGGGATGAGAAATAACAGAAAAGTCTCCGGGGAATGCGCTCGTTCCTGGATTCACGGCCAATTTTACGATTGCTAATCACTTTATATAGTGCTATATATAATGCTAAATAAAGCATCATAGGAGGTGCGATATGTCTCGCATAAGTCTTTCGGAGGATATTCGCTCTGTTACCGATCTGAAACGGAACACTCGAGATATTCTTGATCATCTCCACGCAACGGGGCGACCGGTAATTCTCACGGTCAACGGCAAGGCCGATTCCGTACTGCTGGATGTGCATGTCTACGAAAAACATCTGCATGCCGGGAACCTTGCAAAACTTCTTGCGCCGGCCGAGCAGGATGCGGCAAGCGGCCGGACTCGTTCCGCCCGGGACTTTTTAAAAGAGTTCAAGCATGCCAAAAAAATTCATCGTTGACATCACCGCGGCCGCGGAAGCCGATGCGGCCGAAATATGGGAGTACATCGCCCAGGACAAACCCGATGCTGCAACCGCATTTGTCCTGCAGCTGGAGGAGCAGATCGGCACACTGGAGCGTTTTCCCGAACGCTGCCCGCTCGTGCGGGAGAACGAATTGCTCGGCACGGCCTACCGTCATCTGGTGTACGGAAATTATCGAACCATCTTTAAAATTGTTGAGTCGAGGGTGATCATCATGCGGGTGCTGCATGGGGCGCGACTGCTGGATACGGGGATGCTGGAGGAACCGACGAAGTCATGAACAATCTATCGCTCGATCGGCCAGAACGGACGCTTCGCGAGAGGATGACCGATTGATACTTTTCGAAATCGGCAACGGACGCGGAAACCGCGGATGTGTGGCATTTCTTGTAGGGTAAGGCGGGGGGTATCCCGCTGAACAGGATTCGGCGATCAAAAAGAAACGATCAGTACGGAGGCTGAGCGCGGTTTCCTCAGATGCGATGAGAAAAATGGACCGTGCTATCGCGATAAACCTCGGCATGATCGAACCATAGAAAATACTGATTCTACAATCCGTTAATAGTTCGCCCGCAGCTCCCCTTCGATCAACGCCTTCAGCTGCTCGTACCCGAAGCTCACCAGCGGCTTCCCATTGACGAAGAACCCCGGTGTTTTCGTGACCTGGAGGGTCCTGGCGTCCGCCATGTCCTGCCGGATCAGTTGGGCGATCGCGGGGTCGTTCACGTCCTTCTTCAACTGGTCCACGTTCAGCCCGATGCGGGGCAGGTGCTTCCAGAGGAGCTCCGGGCGCGCCCTGTGGTGTTCCGTCCACTGCGGCTGGGTGTCATACATGAGCTGGCGGGTCTCCCAGTACTTCCCCTGCTTTCTCGCCGCTTCGAGCACCGCGCACATATAGTCCGCGCCCTCATGCAGGGGAGCATACCGGACGACGAGCTTGATCTTGCCCTGATAGGCGGCCATCATCTGCTTGATGAAGGGGTCAAAGGCGCGGCAGGTCTCGCACGCAGGGTCCATGAACTCCGTGATGGTGACCTTTGCCGCGGGATCACCGAGGACCGGAGAATGGTCTCGGACGAGCGCCTCGGCGTTCTTACGGGCCAGGGAACCCAGGGTCTCCGCCTGCCGGTCTTTGACCAGGAAACTGCCGAGAACGAACACCATCACAAGAACAATGCCTGAGATCACGACAATATGTGTTTTTTTCATGGAGCGAGCCTCCTTTGGAGTATGAAGAGCAGTATGATGATCGCTGAAAATGACAGGAGCGACAGCAGGGGGATGGACAGGAACCCGAACAGTTCAATGTACTTTTCCGTGCAGGAAACGCCCTCGCTGCAGGGCTGGAGGCTCTTCGGGATGACCCCCGAATACAGCAGGGTGTGATACAGCGCGACCAGCCAGCCCGCGACCGCCAGGGGCAGGGAATATTTGATCACGCCCGCATCAAAGGAAAAGAGCCCGACGCCGAAGATGAGGACCAGGGGATAGACGCCTATCCGCTGATACCAGCAGAGCACGCAGGGCGCGAAACCCATGACCTCGCTGAAGAACAGGCTGCCCAGGGTCGAGACGCTGGCAATGAGCCAGCAGAGGAAAAGGAGCGTCCAGTTCACGTTCGCTGATCGTTCGGTACCGGTCGTTTCGGTCGTCATCGGATTCCTGCTCCAGTTCGCTGCGCACCGCTCGGGACAGTTGCAATGCCCATGACGTACACCCTTCATGATCATCGGCAACGTGGAAATATAACAAATTTGCATCTTGATAACAACATCGAAATTCAGGTCCGGGTGAACAAGAACTTCCGAGTGTCCTGTCCGTTCAGCTGGTATTGCATTCCATGACGCGTGACAGGCTTTGCCGGGGCCAATTAACCCGCTGATAGTACATGCAAAGTGCGGTTGCAATGCATTGGAGCATCTGCTAAACTACGGACGCTTTGAACGTCGGATGCCAGTGCGAGGGAAAATCATGGTACATTCGTCCTGCATTATTAAAACGGCCCTTCTGTTTTCTCTGATGGTGAGTTTGCTGGGAGGGTGTGGGAACAAACGCGATTCGCTATCCCCGCAGCCTATCATCAATCAAAACCGGAACCCGGTTGCGAATGCAGGACCCAACCGGGTTGTTCTCGCCGGTGTGAATATCACACTGGAAGGCAGCGGCAGCTCTGATGCCGATGGCGATGCGCTTGCCTATTCCTGGTCGCTGATTCGGAAACCGGCGGGAAGCACTGCTGTGCTGTCAAATGCGACATCAGTCAACCCCTCATTTACATCGGATAAGGATGGTCTGTTCGTGGCAGAGCTCATCGTCAGCGATGGTACGGGCAGCAGCGCCCCGGTAACCGTGACCATAACCCGGTCCTCGCCTTCCTGCAGTACTGATGATATTCTGAAGACACAGACAACAGGATCGATGATCGTAGGGCCTTCCGAGGACTTCATCCCGCTTTGTAACGGTGTTGTGCTCTTCGGCGATCGGGAACTGAATCAGATTAGATTATTGGACGTCGTATCGGGCGGTACGGGTACACCATTCCAGCTCACGGCTGCTCCAAAGGGGCTGGCGCTGGACCCGGACAATGACCTTCTCTACGCAGCTCATGCACCAGCCACCTTTCTCACCCGGATGGACCTCCTCTCCGGCGCGAAGAGCCAGATAACGCTCAGCAAGGGCGCCCTGAACCTTGCCGTAGTCGGCGGTGGAAGGGTCTTTGCGTCCCTTGATGAGAACGCATCGAATGATCACCCTCTCGCTCTTGTCAGCGGATTGACGGGAACAGTGGAACAGGAGTACCCGGGTGATTGGGATCCTTATCCCGGTCACTATGGTCATCTACTGGCATATGACCCTGTACACGGTCAGCTGTTTTCAGCAAATTCCTACGACCTTGTTCGTTATAGTTTTGATCCTAACCTCAAGACGCTGACCCAGGTTGAATCACTGACAGGATATTGCTCGAATGGAGAGGACCTCGCGATTTCGCCCGATGGCGAGCATGTCGCTTACGCCTGCGGCGGAGGGAACGGGCCCGGCTACTCCATCTATGACTTCTCGTCCACTGCGATGGGTTATATCTACGGCGCTTGGGAGACAGGCGCGTACCCGGCCTCTGTGGCTTTCGACCCAAGCGGCGCCTATGTCGCAGCGACGGACACTAATAATATCCTCATATTCGATACATCGACACATGTTCTGTTGCAGACCTATCCGGTTGATCTGAGCGACTGTTCTTCCCCGGGCCTTTCCAGGGTCCGATTCTCCCGCGGCGGTAACATTGTGTTTGCGTATGCGTTCTGCGGATTTTGGAGCAATTCCGGAAAGTTGTTCTGGGTTGTTCTGCAGCCGTAAAAAAGCGTAAGCAGGAACCTGAATGCCAGCATCCATTCTGGAACATCCCTATGATGGCCTGCAAAGCTGGATAATCTGTTTGGTTTGTTTGGTTTGTATGGAAGTGCTCTGAAGTCATCGATTAAATCTCTGATAACGTTATAAATTCCCTGTTGACACCCGGCCCCTGTTCTGGTAGTATCACCGTCTACGAAAAAAGCTGAAAGGAGTTGCACACGCAATGCAGGTAATTTTACGTGAAGATGTTGATAATCTGGGCAAGATCGGCGACCTCGTGAAGGTGAAGCCCGGGTATGGCCGGAACTTCCTGGTCCCCTCGAAGAAGGCCCTCGAGGCCACCCCGAAGAACCTCAAGGCGATGGAACACGCCAAGAAGATGGTGTCGGACCGCATCCGCACGCTCAAGAAGACGGCAGCCGCCGACGCGGACCGGATCAAGTCCCTTGCCATCACCATCAAGGCCAAGGTCGGCGAGGAAGGCAAGCTCTTCGGTTCCGTGACGACCATGGACATCGCCGATGCAGCAAAGGCGTTGGGCGTGGACATCGACAAACGCAAGATCACGCTGGAAGAGCCCATCAAACGGCTCGGCGAGTTCACCGTTCAGGTGAAGCTCCATTCCGACGTCGTTGCGGACCTCAAAGTCTCCGTCATCGCTGAAGAATAACGGAACGACCCACGACTGTATTCAGGAGTCAGGAGTCGGGAGTCAGGAGGTATTCTTCTGGTTTCCGGCTGCTGGCTCCTTTTTTATTCCTCCCCTGAGGTATTGACATGCCCCTCCAGGAAGAAGTCTCGCTCCAGAAGCTCCCCCCTCAGAACATCGAAGCCGAACAGATGGTCCTCGGCGCCATTCTCATCGAGAACAGCGCGATGGAGAACGTCAGCGACATTCTCGTTCCCGATGATTTCTACAAGGATGCGCATCGCAGGATCTTTGCCGCCATGCTCGAAATGTTCGAGACCCGCGACGCGATCGACCTCGTGACGCTGACGGACGCCCTGCGTCACGGCGGCGCCATCGACAAGGCGGGCGGCGCCTCCTACCTCTCCACGCTGGTAAGCCTCGTTCCGACGGCGGCGAACGTCAAATACCACGCGCGGATCGTCCGGGACAAGTCCGTGCTCCGCCAGCTGATCCACGCCTCGACGGACATCATCACCCGGAGCTACGACGGCTCTCCGGAGGCCGTCAAGATCGACGAACTCATCGACCAGGCGCAGCAGCGGATCCTCGAGATCTCCGACAAGAAGATGACGGAGCCGTTCTCGTCGCTCAAGGACATCGTCCACGGAAGCTTCAAGACCATCGAGCAGCTCTTTGACCGCAAGGAAATGATCACTGGGCTTGCGACCGGGTTCATCGACCTCGACAAGCTCACCTCGGGATTCCAGGCCAGCGACCTCATCATCATCGCGGGCCGCCCCTCCATGGGCAAGACCGCCTTCTGCCTGAACATCGCCGCCCACGCTTCGCTGGAGACCGGCAAGACCGTGGCGATCTTCAGCCTGGAAATGGCCAAGGAGCAGCTCGGCCTCCGCATGCTCTGCTCCGAGGCGCGGGTGGACGCGCACAAGCTCCGGACGGGGTACCTTGCCGAGTCGGACTGGGGGAAACTTTCAACCGCTGCCGGGAGACTGGCGGAAGCGCCGATCTATATCGATGATTCCGGCGCCATCGGCGTCCTCGAGATGCGTTCCAAGTCCCGGAGGCTCAAGATGGACAAGGGACTGGACCTGATCATCGTGGACTACCTCCAGCTCATGCGCGGCAGGGGTGAGGACAGCCGGGAGCAGGAGATCTCCAACATATCACGGTCGCTCAAGGCGCTCGCCAAGGAGCTTAAGGTCCCGATCGTCGCCCTTTCCCAGCTCAACCGCGCCGTGGAGACCCGGGGCAAGGACAAACGGCCCATGCTGGCCGACCTCCGCGAGTCCGGCGCCATCGAGCAGGATGCCGACGTGATCCTGTTCATCTACCGCGAGGAACAGTACAATAAGTGCGAGTGCCCCTGGGACGGTGAATGTCTCTGCGGGAGACGGGGGAAGGCGGAAGTGATCATCGGCAAACAGCGCAACGGCCCGACGGATATCGTGGACGTGACCTACCTGAAGCAGTTCACGAGGTTCGAGAATGCCGAAAAGAGAAGCTTTTAGAAATCCGGAAAATAGTATATAATTGACCCCACATGGACGGCTACGACCGGCCGGCCATGATCCCGCAATGACGGAGGATATCACCTTGGCGTCAGAAAAAGCGCAGCTCACCGAGAACGTCCAAAAATACATCCAGAAGAGCGACTGGAAGAACGCGATCGCCGACATGGATAAGCTCTTTGCCATCGACCAGGACCCGCAGGTCAAGGTGCGCATGGGTGACATCCGGCAGAAGATGAACCAGAAGCCGCAGGCCATCAACGAGTACATGAAGGCCGCCGAGATATTCGCGGAAAAGGGGTTCGTCGTCAAGGCCCTGGCCATGTACAAGATGGTGCTGCGGCTGGACCCGAGCAACAACAAGGCACTGGAACAGATGTCCTCGCTCCATTCCAACAAGTCCGTGACCGAACTGAAGCTCGAACCCGTGGAGCTCGGCGAGGTGGCGCCGCAGAGCAGCATCGTCCCGCTCTTTTCGGACCTCAACCAGGAAGAGTTCAATGAATTCACCAAACGCATGGTGTTCCATACCGTGCCGGCCGGCCAGGCGATCGTCAAAGAGGGCGAGACCGGTGCGTCTGTCTTTGTGGTCACGCGCGGCACCGTGCGCGTCTCGACGACCATGGATGGCAAACAGGTGGACCTGGCTGTGCTCCAGCCCAGCGATTTTTTCGGAGAGATCGCGTTCCTCACCGGCAAGCCGCGGACGGCGACCGTGGAGGCCGCCGAAGAGTGCGATATCCTCGAAGTTCCCGAGGACCAGCTCAAGGACCTTATCGGTTCGAAGCCCCGCATCCGCGATGTCATGCAGAACTACTACAATCAACGGGTGGCCAATACCCTGCAGAAGCTGAAAGGGATAGGATGATAGAAGCCGTTAGGCGTAAGGCGTAAGTGCGTGAGACGTAACAGATAAGTCCTGATCGGAAAACGACAACATCGTCCGGAGGCGAAGATGGGCGCAGAGAACAAGGGACAGCTGATCGAAAGTATCCAGAAATACCTGGGCAAGGGGAAATGGAAGGAAGCCGTTTCCGAAATGGAGAAGCTCTTTGCCATGAATCCCGATCCCATCATCCGTGTCCGCATGGGGGATGCCTATCAGAAACTGAGCTCGAAGCCTGAAGCGACGCGGGAATATGTTTACGCGGCGGACCTCTACGCCGAGACCGGCGCCGTGGTCAAGGCGCTGGCCCAGTACAAGCTTGCGCTGCGCATCGATCCCCAGCACAAGCGCGCCCAGGACCGGATGTCCGCGCTCCACTCCAACAAGACCATCGCCGAGAAGAAGGCCGAGCCCGTGGAAGAGGGAAAGCAGAAACCGGCCAACAGCGCCATACCGCTCTTCGCGGGATTCACCCAGGGTGAGTTCCAGGAGTTCACAAATTTAATGAACGTCCATACCCACGCCCAGGGCGAGGTCATCGTACGCGAAGGGGACAAGGGCAAGTCCGTTTATATCATCGCCAGCGGCTCCGTACGGGTCTATACGACCCTGCTGTCGGGCGAGGTCGTTGTGCTGGCGAAGCTCTGGCCCAGCGAGTTCTTCGGCGAGATATCGTATCTTACCGGCAAACCACGGACCGCCACGATCGAGACGCTTGAGGAAACCACGGTCCTGGAACTGACCGAGGACAAACTGAACTATCTTCTCGAAAAACACCCGCGTGTCCGCGAGGTCCTGCAGAAGTTCTCCGAAATGCGCCTCAAAGGCACCATCGAGACGGTCATCAGCAAGTCAGTGGAGTAGTACAAATTGCGGATTTCGGATTGCGGATTGCGGATTGGAACAGAGTACGACAACCATTAACGTACTCTTGTTCTCATCACGCAAGAAATATTACCCTTCAGTTGTTTTATTGTTAACCAACCTCTCGCACTTCCTCAATCTTTCATCAATAGTGATATAATCTAAGCAGTTTCAAATCCGCAATCCGCAATCCGAAATCCGCAATTGAGAGGTTCCCATGATCCGTCAACCGGCTGTCGCAGGATATTTCTACCAGGGTTCACCGTCGGCCCTGCGGGACCAAGTCGAGCTATTTGTGGAGCCCGAGGCGAAAAAGGCCAGGGCTTTCGGCATCGTTTCTCCTCACGCGGGCCTCGTCTACTCTGGGCCCGTTGCAGGCGCGGTCTATTCACGTGTCGAACTGCCCGGTACCTTCGTGCTCATCGGGCCCAATCATACCGGCCTCGGTGCGCCGGTGTCGCTCATGGCGAAAGGCATCTGGGAAACGCCGCTCGGGTCCGTCCGGATAAACGAGGACCTTGCCGCGGCGGTCCTTGCGAAGTCCCGCCATATCCAGGACGACACGATGGCCCATATCCGGGAACACTCCCTTGAGGTCCAGCTTCCCTTCATCCAATACCTGAAAAAAGAATTCACGATCGTGCCCATCCAGATGCTGGACACGCGGCTTGAGACCTGCGTGGAACTGGGCAATGCCATAGCAAGTGCGATTGCGGAGTGCGGAGTGCGGAGTGCGGAATATAAAGAAAAGGGCGTGCTTATCGTGGCAAGTTCTGACATGAGCCACTATGTCTCAGCCGCGACGGCGAAGAAGAAGGACCATGCTGCCATCAAGCGCATCCTCGAACTGGACGCGCGTGGATTGTATTACACGGTCCGCGACGAGGGCATCAGCATGTGCGGATTCGGGCCTGCCGTGGCAATGATCACGGCCTGCAAGGCCCTCGGCGCGACGAAGGCGGAACTTGTCAAATACGCCAACTCCGGCGATGTGAGCGGGGATTACGATCAGGTTGTGGGGTACGCCGGGATCGTAGTGTCGTGAAAAAACATAATGAATTAAAACATCTTTTGCCACCGAGGTAAAAGAGAGCACAGAGAAATGCCTGCAACAATGGTTGTTCGATATTTTCTCGGTGTCCTCGTTACACTCTGTGGCAAAGTAGTTAATGCTCTTGTTTAAAATCATGCATGGACGGTGCTATGTCTGAACGCTACGACGTGATAATCATCGGGACCGGTCCCGCGGGGATATTTTCCGCGCTGGATCTGGTGAAACAGCCGGGGCTCAGGGTGCTGATGCTCGAGAAGGGGGGCGATATCCGGTCCCGCTCCTGTCCCATGAAAGACGGCGATATTCCCTGCCTCCATTGCGATCTCTGCGGCATCCTTTGCGGGTGGGGCGGGGCAGGGGCCTATAGTGACGGAAAATTGACGCTTACCGCCGAGGTGGGGGGCTGGCTCAACGAATACCTGCCGAAGGAGACCCTGGACCGGCTCATTGCCCATGTTGATTCTGTCTACCGGCAGTTCGGCGCCGTTCAGGAGGTCCACGGCGAGGACCTTGAGGCAGTGAAGAGGCTTCAAAAGAAGGCGGCGGGATACGACCTGGCGCTCATCCCGGCCCGCATCAGGCATATCGGCACGGACCTGTGCAGAGAGGTCCTCAGGAACATCCACGACCATCTAAAACAGAAGGTCACGATACGCTTCGATATGGCGGTGTCCCAGGTGACCGTGGAGCAGGGTGCGGTGACCGGTGTTCGCACGCATGACGGGAGCGAGTATCAGGCGCCTGTCGTGATCGCCGCTGTCGGGAGGGAAGGCTCCCCCTGGCTGTCGGGGGAGGCGAAGCGTCTGGGATTGTCAATGCAGAACAATCCGGTGGATATCGGCGTCCGGGTGGAACTGCCCGCATCCATCATGAAGGACATCACGGACGTCACCTACGAGGCGAAGTTCGTCTATCACACAAAACGGTTCCACGACCGCATCAGGACCTTCTGCATGAACCCGTATGGAGAAGTGGTGCAGGAGCGCAGCGACCAGATCTTCAGCGTCAACGGCCACAGTTATCAGGACAAAAGGACTTCCAACACCAACTTCGCGCTCCTGGTCAGCACGGACTTTACCCATCCGTTCCATGAGCCCATCGCCTATGGGAAGTACATTGCCGGCCTGGCGAACCTCCTGGGCAGCGGCGTCATCGTCCAGCGGCTCGGCGACCTCAAGATGGGCAGGCGTTCAACGCCCGAGCGCATCGCCGAGGGCTCAGTCCGGCCGACGCTCAGGGAAGCCACGCCCGGCGACCTGAGCTTCGCGCTCCCGTACCGCCATCTCACGGCCATCATGGAGATGCTCGAGGTCCTGGACAACGTGGCGCCAGGCGTCAATTCCGGCGATACGCTGCTGTACGGCGTGGAGGTGAAGTATTACTCCATGAGGCTGAAACTGACGCAGAACCTGGAGACGGAGATCAGGAACCTGTACGCAGTAGGCGACGGCGCGGGCGTCACGCGGGGGTTGATCCAGGCTTCCATTTCAGGGGTCGTGGCGGCGAGGGAGATAGGGAAGAGAATGATGAGTTGAAGGCGGAGCTGGGGAGAACGTGGCGCTGACTCGCCGTACGGCGAGTCGATGTCGAGCGCCATGTTGGAATCACAGTTGTCGTCGCACTCATGAAGCCTTCTTGACGAAGGCCGCCGTCCAGTCGGAATAATCTTTCTCATCGGGAAGTAGGTCAGCAGCAGGACCAAAGTCGACTTTGCTCACGATAGGCGCCTCATTCTTGAACATGTTCTTATATTCGTCGGCCAGGCGCTGTCCGTGCTCACTTAAGTCCTTACAAAGCAGATTGCTAAAGAATATCCCGTCATTAGTTTGGTTAGCAATTGCCTCAACTGAGCTAGGGTAGTCTAAGTTAACGTGGCCCTCACTATATGGAAGACCAAAGTACAGCTTTGGAAATTTAGGGTTCTTTTCAGCAGACTCAGTTTTATATTTCTCTATTAATGTGTTCCGCTTTTCGATTGAACCGTCAAGACATCGCGCTGTTTGAGCAAGCGTCATCACAAGATTCAAAGGGCGGCCAACTAGCGATAGGCGCTCAAATATTACCTCTTGCAGAATATCAGTCGGAAGAGAAGTCAGTTGTAGCGTTTGGAGGTCCGCTTTAAAAGAAAACAGTTCTTCTTCGGGTACTTCCCCCTTTATAAATCTTTCGTAAAATGCCTGCGCCGCAGCCCTATCAGTATCATATTTAATTTTCAATTCTTTGACATATTGCTTTTTGAGAGACAGCAGAGAGTTGCAGATGCCGAAGGCGATCGCAATGGCGGCGTTAGTGTTCCGTATTTCGCGAAGCAATTCTTCGCGACGTTTACCACGCTCAACGATTCTCTGCGCTGCATAAGCGCCAGCAAAGGCACCGGCAAGCGAACCAATTAGCGCTGTCGTAAACGCAGAATTGGCGAAATTCTTGAGTGTATCCCAGACCATTGAATTAGTTATCGATGACCAAAAATGGCTGAGCGACTGTGCTAATTCGCTTTTAGACAAGTGGCCTCCAATATTGTTTATGAGCAGGCATAGTCAGTCCAGTCTTACTTACTACTAACGCGCACCTGCCGCGCCGACTTTGGCGCGTCGCAGTCGAGGCGCTGGTTAATTAACGATGTTCTGTTCGTCTACTTTCCTTTTGGCCTCCAACTTACGCTTTCTATATATGTCTAGGAGTGGCTTAAAGGGCAATAAAAAAAATATGACAACCTGCCCCACGGAAAGCAACAACGCGGGCAGTACTATGGAGTCACGGAACCAACCTTGCCTTCTTGCTTTGAACTTGCAATTCCCTGTAGCTCGCTACAGGGTCACCTTGTAGAGGGAAGAGTTTGAGAAACCGCAGGTTGCTCAAATGATAATAGTCTTCCCTGTTATAGATACCACGCAGCTTGCTGCGTGGAGGTTCATTTTATATATTCTGCGCTCTCTAACAGTTGCGTGGGAAACCATTTTTAGCTTTGGCCCGATATCCTCGTTTGGCAATATAAAATAATATCCACCGTACTTTAATTCGTAACGGTCAGATGCGGGAACAAACTTTCTTTCAAACTCTTTATACTTTTCTGGTTTACAGTGAAAACGACTGCCTTCTTTGACTTGATCCTTGGCTTGATCATACAGAGCAACAAGAATTATGCCCTCTGGGATGATGCACTCAAACGATCCGGTACAGGGTGCAGCCCATGCAGTTAAGCCAGTAGTTTTAATATTCTGGGTGGTAATAAACCGATCGCCATTAAGAACAGATTCGATGCTCATGTTTTTCCATCCTTACGATTTTCGGATTAACGCGCGCGTGTACCGCCGCGAAGCGGTCGGACACGACGCGCTGGTTGTGATTGATGCCTTTCCGTTAAAAAAGTATATCCTGCTCGTCAGAATCACTCACGGAATAGTTTGTGGATGTTTCTATCGAGGCCTCTTTACGGCGCTTTATTGTTTCGATAAGCGTAGAAATCTGAGAGCCCTTAAGATCAGGTTCGTTAAACATCTCGGCAGCTCCGTCAAACATGTGGATGAAGTTTTTATTGGTTAAAATTTGTCTTAGATGGCTGGCTATGTCACTTTTAATCGTTTCATCTGATCGGAATGAGTAGTTGAATAACCCCGCTATGATATCTGAAACCTGCACACCATAATGTTCGACTGAGTTTACAGCAGAAACTGTGGATACGGAAAAATCGCCTGTTAATGTGCAGACATCAGATATCCGGAAGGTTTCTCCGAGGTTTGAAATATTGCCAATAAAAGAAGCCAAACCGTGAGTGCTTGTTGCCTTTGTAAAATCGTAGATAACTTTGGCGCTATTTATACCGAAGCAACTTCTCAAATGGATTATTAGGCCTGTTAATATTGCTTCGTAAAAACCGGGGTTATACGGCTGTGCAGTTATCTTTATATACGCAAGCTGCGGCTTATGAAGAAATGGACTGAGAAGCTCTGCTGCTTTTTCATGTTCTAAAGTTTGCATGCAATGCTGCCACAGTTTTTGTAATGCATCTTCATCTCGTCTTCGGATCAGATAATTATAATGACGAAGGAAAGCATCATACCATTCTAAACCCATAGTAGCCGGTAGATAATAGGCTAGCTGATTAACATAAATCAGAACCACGCCATCTTTAAATAAGTTTACTCCATCAAGGGTTAGAGCCGGCAGAATGCAATCGTCCACAAATTTACGGGTCAGAGCGCTACGTTTATCAACAAGGTAACAACAGAATTTGTCATCTTTGCTTTCTAGATAATCTATGAAGGCATGTAATTTTTTTTGCCCACTGCTCCGCCCCAATAACCGAGAAAACTTTAGCTCTGATCCTTTATCACCGCAAAATACCGTTGATGATAAATTATTCAATTCATCATGGGATAGCATGTTACAAGCTAATGAGAACAATGGTTGATCTGGGTTGACAAAGTCGACACCCGTGTAACCGCTCTCGTCTATGTAAATATCGTAATCCATCAAGTAATAAAAACACGCGCTCCAATACAATGTTTAGGCTTCTTTCTGAACGCATTATTCAGAAAGAAGCTGGTTGGACTAAGCCGTTGTGCGCCACGACGCTATGGGATTTCAAAAGATTTATCAGTTTAAAGCGAAGATCGCAGAGACGGCATTGGCAGGGGCGTGAGACTTGTTCGATTGAAAAGCGGCGATTCCGGACTGTGCCGCAAGCCCCTTTCGCCCTTTCGAAAACGACTATACAGGAAAAAGGGCTTCCGGGCAATAGGGTATCGTTTCGAAAAACAGGGCTGTTTTCGGAGAAGGATGACCGGGTGAGGTTGTTCATTCCAGCGCTTGCGGTAGTCATATTCGCGGTGGTCCTTTGCAGCGCGCGGGCCGCATGATCTCGGTCGTGCGCATCGTGCGTTCACCGCAGGCAGGGCATTTGGCGACATCGATGCCGGCGATTCTGAACAAGGTTTCTTGCCATGTTTCGGTCTTCTGTTCCGCCTTGTTCTGCCCGGTGCAGGATAGAAGTACCCTGCACTGGTCAAGTTTCTTCCTGCGGCACCTGTTGCCCAACAGGCCATAATGCCTGATTTTCACAAATCGGTCAGGCAGCACGTGAAGCAGGAACCGCCGGATAAACTCGTCGGCGTAAACGGTCATGATCTTGCTCTTGTTGTTATCGGCATAATACCGCCATCGGAACGAGACCTTGTCGGCCTCCGTCTTCACGATCCGATGGTTGCTGATCGCGATCCGGTGGGTGTATCTTCCGAGATATTCAAGAACGCCTTTACTCCCGTCGAACGGCGGCTTGCAGTAGACAACCCACTTCTTTTTGTATAGATCGGAGATCAGGGCACCCCACGCCGCAGGCTGCGCGAGATGACTTACCGCGCCGGGGTAAACGAGTTTGTTCTCGGCACGGAGTTTTCGCAGATAGGCAAGGAACTTCCCCCGAAAGAGCTTCGACATTACTTTGACCGGGAGGAAGAAGTCATTCTTGCACGCCTTCCATTTCCGTCCGTCACGGGACAACCCCCCGCCCGTGACGATGTTGTGGATATGAGGATGGTCCATGAGATTCTGTCCCCAGGTGTGCAGGATCGAGATAAACCCGATGTCCGCGCCAAGATGCTTCCGGGTTTCCGCGAGCTGGGCCAGGGTTTCTGAAACGGACTTGAACAGGATGCCGTAGAGGACTTCCTGATTCCGGAGCACAAGAGGGTTGAGAAGATCGGGGAAGGTGACAAAAAGCCCGCTGGACTTCTGATGGCACGGTTAGGGTGAATTGGATAAACAAAAAGGACGGCTTTTTGCCGTCCTTTGTCACGTGCAGGAGCATTGAATTATCCTTGCGCGACTACTTCCCGCCGAGCACCCTTATCAGTTCCTGCCCGAACTGCTTCGCCGCTTCCGGACCTGTGGCGGTCACCACCGTGCCGTCAACGACCACTGGCTTGCTCGTCACAACCGCTCCTTGAGACTTGAGTATCGCCACGGAAGAGGGGAATGCCGTAGCTTTCTTTCCTTTCAGCACGCCCGCGTTTGCCAGCGTCGCAGGTGCGATGCAGATGGCCGAGGTGAGCTTGCCGTGTTCGAAGAACGCCTTCGCCAGGGCGTGCGCGACGGGACTGTCGAAATACTCCTTTGCTCCGCCTCCGCCGACGAAGACGATGCCGTCAAAGTCCTCTTCCTTCACATTCCCGATCAGTACATCAGGCTTCACCTTGAGCCCCAGCATACCTTCAGACATGTTCAAGGATGACGATGCCACGGTTATGACCGCGCCGGCGTCTTCCAGGGCCTTCCTGGGTTCGAGATACTCCTCGTCCCGGAACTTGTTCTTCGCGATGATCATCAGGATTATTTTGCCTGTAAGATCCTTCATGACATAGGCTCCTCTGATGAAATAGATGAATATAGTACAAGGCTATCAAAAGGCTGGTGCAAATGCAAGGTTTCGTTACCCGCTGTTCGTTCCCATAACGGATGCAAGTCCACAGTTCACGTCTATAATCGGTCTTTAGCTGTCGATCGAACGGCAAATTGTGCTCAGCCATAAAATAATAGACGAAAAAAGACAACAGTATGTCCCGGGAAATGAAAGAAAGTGTATCGAGTTCGCGCAGCTATTTCGCAAACGCAGACTGTTATCGTTATTCTGATGCATGTTAGGGCAGTATTAACATCGTGAACAGGCGAGAGCCCTCACACCAAAGGGCATGCCACGATGCACTTGCTTGCAATAATAATCATGGTAATTTCACATCTGATTCCTTGACAAAAGTCATTCTAACTTACTAAATAAAGACATCACCGGAAAAGCTGCAGGTCATTGTGCTCTCTGTCCGCCATGCAAATAATGAAAGACAGTATAAAATGTGCAGGAAATGGTGATAAAGACATCCAGATGGCAGGGACGCGCCGCCTGGGTCGACAAAGCTGATGATCGATAAGAAATGATACCGGCATTTTCAAGTTCATATATTTTGTTCCATTACCATAAAGGAGGCGATGTTTATGACCTGACTGAAAAGCGTTGTTTATCAAAGTTTAATCAGTATCAAACCTACGTGTGCAAGGGGATCAACACAGTATTATTGTGGTTTTAAAATTGGTTGATGACAACACCGGGAGGGGATGGGAGCTTATCCAAATAGAAAAGGTCACCTTAGGCTTTCTCAAGGTAAAAATGGAGGATACCAGTCATGAACACTAAAAAAACAATCCTGCTCGTATTACTTGCCGCAGCATTTATCGTTGCGTATTCGCCGGGGACAGGACTTGCAGTTCAGGGCACCCCCCTACCAGGCAACAAGATCGCCCAGTTCATTGATCCGCTGCCGGTGCTCAATGTTGCGCCCGGCGGTACCATGGAAACCGTTATTGCCGGCACCGGCGAGATCACGCTGAACATGCTGGAGTTCCGGTCTAAAATCCTGCCGTCCACCTTCGTTCCGGCAAATGGTCTGCCGTATACGGGCACCTGGGTCTTCGGCTACCGTCTCGGCCCGACATCTGCGCCGGCAGCTGCGGTCGACACCTACGTCGGTCCTGTTATCGTTGCGACACGTAACGTCCCCACCCAGATCAGGTATGTCAACAATCTCACCGCAAACAACATCGCCTGGAGAGATTGGACTGACCAGAGCCTGCACTCGGCATTTCACCAGGCAGTTGGCCAGCCGATGCCGATGGTCGGCGATATGATGCACTACATGGGTCCCGTTCTCGCTGTTCCGCATCTGCATGGCGGTGAAGACCCGGCCATCATCGATGGAGGCCCTGAGGCCTGGTTCGCGAGCAACGTGCCGGGGCCGGACACCATGACCACCTATCTCCCCCATGGTCCCGCCTACTATGCCGGGGTAGACGTGGCCGGTGCCGGTGCCAATCCGCCTGCGCTTAACGAAGCCATCTACCGCTATCCTAACACCCAGGAGGCGGCGCCGCTCTGGTTCCACGATCATCTGCTCGGCGGCACCCGGCTCAACGCGACCTTTGCAGGCCTTGCAGGCGCCTATCCTCTTATTGACCCGAGCCTCAGCTTGCCAGCCGGCCTGGACCCTGTTGGATTGGGGGGCAGGCACCTGGTTCCCCTGGTCATTCAGGACCGCATGTTCGATACCAACGGCCAACTCTTCTTCCCCAATATCGGCATCAACCCGGAGCATCCGTACTGGGTACCGGAGTTCGTTGGTAACGCCATCGTGGTGAACGGCAAGGCCTGGCCCTATCTGAACGTTGACCGGCAGCGCTATCGCTTCTTCCTCATCAACGGCTCCAATTCCCGGCCCTATGACATGTTCCTGCAGGACCAGACCACCGGGATCAAGGGCCCGCGCATGTGGGTGATCGCCACGGACGGCGGCTATTTGGACGCGCCGGTCCTTATCGACCCGAACGCCACAGGGGCACAGACAAAGGCAGGCGTACAGAAGAAACTGATGATGATGCCGGGCGAGCGGTACGAGATGATCATGGACTTCGCCGATCCTGTGTGGCTCAATGCCATAACCGCGGCCTACACGGCAATGGGAATGGCGGTTCCGAAACCCATTAACCTCATCCTGCGCAACACTGCACCTACGGTCAATGGCAACCCCAATACAAAGACCGAAGGCCGGATCATGCAGTTCCGCGTCTCGGCCAATGCGCCTGTCGACACCAGCTATAATCCGGACCCGGCACAACCAGGTGGTGGTCTGCCACTGAGACCGGCAATGGTACGTCTGGCAGACCCCGTCCTGGGTACGCTTGCTGCCGGCGTAACCCCCAACCTAACCCGCGAGTTTACCCTCAATGAGGTTCCCGGCCTCGGCGGACCGCTTGAAGCCTTGGTCAACAACTCCAAGTGGAACGGGCTGCGCTCGGACGGCACGACCTCGATACCGGGTTCAACCTACGTGCTCGGCAATTACCTTACGGAGCTGCCCGTCGAGGGTCAGACCGAGGTCTGGGAGATTATCAACACGACCATGGATTCGCACCCCATACACCTGCACGGCCTGCAGTTCCAGCTCATAAACCGGCAGGCGTTTGACATGGCGGCCTTTATGATGGCCTACAACGCTGCCTTCCCGGGTGGCGTTTACATCCCGGGCTACGGACCGCCGCTCGACTACTTTACGGGCAACCCGAGAGCTCTGGGCGGCAACCCCGACCCAGCGCTGTTAGGAGCAGCTCTGCCTCCATTGTCCTTTGAGGCTGGCTGGAAGGATACGGTCATTATGCACCCCGGAGAGGTAACGCGCATCGCGGTACGCATCGCGCCCCAGGATAAGGCTATCGGCGCTGCCGATCTCTTCTGGAGCTACGCGCCCAACGCGTTGAATGGCGCGTATGTCTGGCATTGCCACATCACCGACCATGAGGACAACGAGATGATGCGGCCCATCCAGTTCCTGCCGAACGAGACCGTTATCAGGACATACGTCCAGGGAGTCGACTACTGAGACGGCAAAAGATTCGACAAGGGCCGCCGAACGGCGGCCCCTTTTTTTTAAGATCTATGCAGATGAGAACAAGAGGTAATAGAAAGGTATCAAAAAAGACATGAAGTGCTCCATTTCGGTCATTCTTGGCGTAATATTGATTTGTTCTGTCGGTTTTGCCGGTGAGAAGGGCCGCATCGAGAAAAACAAGCCGGCAATTGCTGAAGAAGCCGGGGCCATCGCGGGAGCTCCCGCAGCATTACGCCTCAAGATCGTCCGGAATGGATTTCAATTGAGCTGGACGTTGTCTCCTCATGATCCCGGAACAGTGACAGGATATGAAATTGTCCGTTCAGATAGGTTCAGCGGCCCCTATGGTCCCGTTGCTATGGTGGAGAAGGGAACGCCTCAATAAGTTGATGTGACGGCATTACCGGACATTATTTGTTTTTTCAAAGGAAGAGCGGTTGCCGGTAAGGTTTATTCGCCATTTTCAAACACGGTCACCGGAGAAAGATAATTTTCGGGTCGAACTATCGTGGTTAGAGCGAAAGGAGGCATCGTCATGAAAAAGCTCACCAGACGGGAGTTCCTGAAGCGCATATCGCTCGGCGCGGCGGGCGGCTATCTTGCCCTGAAGGCGCCGCCGTCGTACGCCCGGATGATGGGCGGCGGAGGAGGCGGCATGGGCGGGGGAGGGATGGGCGGGACCACGACCACGAGCGTCATCGATCCGCCGCCGGGCGCTGCCTTCGCTGACCCCGCGGAGATGCGGAACTTCAGCTCCGTGCCCGGCATCGTTGAAGTGGACCTGCAGGCAAGGCCGGCGTGGGTCAACATCAACGGCACCCTGGCGAACCTCATGACGTACAACGGCGCCTATCCCGCGCCGACGATCCGCGTGAAGCAGGGGGACGTCCTGAAGGTCCATTTCAATAACTCCTTGCCCATGATGGGCAAGAACATCCTGGATCACGAGCGCGAAATGACGAATCTGCATACCCACGGCCTTCATGTTTCACCGTCCGGAAACGCGGACAACTCCATGCTTATGTTCATGTCCGGCGATACCTTTGATTATGAGTTCGACCTGATGCATCAATACCCCGGTACGCTCAATTTTTACCATCCGCACCATCACGGCACGGTTGCCGAGCAGTACTGGGGAGGGATGGCGGGCGCGCTCATCGTGGACGACGACATCTCCGCTCTTTCCGGTTACGAAACGCACCTCCTTATCCTCAAGGACATCACCCTGAGCGGATCAGCGCCCGAGCCGTATACCTCGATGATGGATTATATGCACGGCAAGGAAGGCGACATCGTCATGGTGAACGGGCAGGTGAATCCGTTACTGCCAATAAGGCCGGGCCAGGTGCAGCGCTGGAGGGTCCTGAACGCGAGCAACGCCCGTTTCTACAAACTGAGCCTGGAAGGCCATGCCCTTCAGATCATCGGGACCGAAGGCGGGCTCCTGAAAAATCCCTATCCCGTATCGTCCATCCTGCTCTCACCCGGCGAGCGTCTGGACATCCTCGTGAAGGCGAGCCAGACAAAAAAGAACTATAGGCTCCTCTCGCTCCCGTACAGCCGCCAGGGAAATATGGGTGGTCAGCAGGTGACGCTCATGACCCTGAGCAATACAGGTTCTCCGGTCAATGACGCCATCCCTTCGCTCATCAACCCCGAGTCTGTGCGCATCCGCCCGCAGATCGCGAAGACCGAGCGGATGACGCTGTCCATGGGACAGGGCAAAGGGTATATCAACGGCATCTCCTTTACCATGGAAAATTACTATGCTATCCAATCCCATCTGGGGACGTACGAGGTCTGGGAAATCGTGAACCAGAGCGGTATGGACCACCCGTTCCATCAGCACGTGAACCCGTGTCAGGTTCTGTCCATTACCGGCGGCGACGCGTCCTACGCGTCGTTTTTGACCAAGGCGCCGGCATGGAAGGACGTGGTGATCGTGCCGAAATGGGGGAGCGTGAAGATGCTCGTTCCGGTCATGGATTATCCCGGAATGGCCATGTTCCACTGCCACATCATTGAGCACGAGGACATCGGCATGATGGGAGTCTGGGACATCATGTGACGCTCCTGTTGCGTCTGCGTTATCGCGCGGATCGACCGGCCGCGAACAAACTATCACGAAAGAGACAACAATTCAGCGCAATTCAAGAGAGCGGAAGACCGCTCTTTTTTTGCCTCTGCAGGACGTATTGTGCGTACTCGATGTGCTCCTGTCGACCGGCCCTTATGACGGATAGTCGGAACCCTGTCCACGGGAGAAAGAAACTCGCTGAACCGTTTCACCAACGGCATGACGCTCAAGGCAGGCCTATTTGCTCCTGATGCGGCTTTGTGCTATTATGAAACATTGCACCAGGAGGGTATCTCATCGTCCATTTTGGAGAAACAACATTCGACAGCAGGAGGGATTTGCCATGAGAAGAGCAGGAATCATAACGGTACTGATGCTGTTTATTGCCACATTGACCGTCTTTGCCCAGGGCGACGATATCAAACTGTCGCCTTCGTGCAAATATTGCGGCATGGACCGGGAGAAGTTCGGCCACAGCAGGATGCTTGTCGAATACGATGACGGTACGTCCGTAGGCACCTGCAGCATCCACTGCGTTGCCGTGGAGCTGGCCTTGTCCATTGACAAGACTCCGAAAGCGCTCATGGTCGGCGATGTTCTGACGAAAAGACTTATTGATGCTGAAAAATCGGTGTGGGTCATCGGTGGAAGCAAAATGGGTGTCATGACCAGCCGGCCTAAATGGGCATTTGAAAAAAAGGAAGATGCAGACAAGTTTATCAAGGAGAACGGTGGGGCGCTCTCGTCCTTCGATGAGGCGATAAAATTGGCCTATGAGGACATGTATCAGGACACGAAGATGATCCGGGAACGGAGAGCGATGAAGAAAAAGACCGGCATGGAGCACATGCACAAGTAAGGATGTAACAGGCAGTTACAAAGAATCTCTTGCAGATTAATCTGTCATCCCCGTGAAAACGGGGATCCATTTGCTGTTTGAAGAGACTGGATTCCCGCCTGCGCGAGAATGACGGAAAAGGTAGAGAAACTAATATTCAATTGACCGTTTATGAACTCAGGGGAGGATGACGGGTGAGGCAGATAGCGATTATCGCGGCGGTGGTCTGGGGCCTGGGCTTCAGCCACGCTGACGCCGCGGAAACAAAATTCACCAAGCCCGCGGAGCGGGACAAGTGCCCGGTCTGCGGCATGTTCGTCGCCAAGTATCCCGACTGGGTTGCCCAGGTCGTGTTCAAGGACGGATCATATGTGGTGTTCGACGGCCCCAAGGACCTTTTTAAGTTCATCCTTGATCTGAAAAACTACGCTCCGGGAAAGGGGCAGAAGGACGTTGACGCGGTCTTTGTGAGCGATTATTATGCCGTCAGTCCGATCGACGGCCGCAAGGCGTTCTATGTGCTCGGGAGCGATGTCTTCGGCCCGATGGGGCGGGAACTGGTCCCCTTCGCGAAAGAGGCCGATGCGCGGGAGTTCCTGAAGGACCACCGCGGCAGGAAGATACTCCGGTTCGACGAGATCACTGCAGACGTCTTGAAACCGCTTGATTAATAAATGCAGGATCATTCGTAATAAAGTTGAAAAGACACTGCGAACAGCTATCTCTCGCAAAGCCGCAAAGACGCAAAGTAAGACAAATCTCCACTGGACGGTTGATGTAAAAAACAGAGCTTGATTTAAATTCTTTTCGTCCAGATACTATGGCTTTTTTTAACTTCTGTTGTTGCTTTACTTTGCGCCTTTGCGTCTTTGCGAGAAAATGGTTTTTGTTGAGGAATCGCTGTGTTTTATCCATGCATCGCAAATAATGCGCTTTATAAAATGAGAAAATCCACCCTGTTCTTCATGTCCATCGCCGTCCAGTCGGTCCTTCTGCTCGGCGCGTTCACCCATGCGGCGTACCAGCGCGGGCGCGATGCGTCGATCCTCGGGGAAACGGTCGCGTTGGTGAAGCGTCTCGACCTGACCGATCTCTGCCTCTTTACCGAGGCCCGGTACACCCGCCATCCCACGCAGGCGGATCTCCACTCGCCGTTCCAGGACCATCCGATGTCGCTGGAGCATTTTCCCTCGGGGTCGCTTTTAGCACCCCGGAAAGGCATCGGGTACCGATAACCATGGGCAACTGGTTCGAACGGCAGCGGAACATCATCGACTTTACCCTTTCCTCCCTGGTCCGCAGAAAAGGAAAGAATCTCGCCCTCCTGCTGGTGTACACCCTTCTGGTGTTCCTGCTCGCGTCGGTCATGTTCTTTACCCACGCCCTCCGCAAGGAGGCGTCCCTCGTTCTTCAGGGAGCGCCCGAGATGGTCGTCCAGAGGATGGCGGCTGGACGCCACGAGCTGGTGCCGCGCCGTTACCTCGGCATGATCAAGGGGATAAAGGGCGTGAGCGGCGCGCGGGGAAGGCTCTGGGGGTATTATTTCGATCCCGTCATGAGCGCGAATTACACGATGGTGGTTCCCGAGGACCATCCCCTCGGCGCGGGGAGCATATCCATCGGCCAGGGCATATCCCGCTCCCGTCTCGCACGGGTCGGAGATTTTATCCCATTCCGGCGATACGACGGGACACCGATGGTGCTGACCGTCAGGGAAGTGCTCACGACAGGTTCGGAGCTGGTCTCCTCTGACCTCATCCTTGTATCGGAAGGGGACTTCCGGAAGCTCTTCGGCATGGCACCGGACCTGTATACCGACATCGTCCTGTCCGTGCGGAACGCCAAAGAGGTCGCCACCGCAGCGCAGAAGGTCCAGAAGCTCCTGCCCGACACACGGCCGATCATGAAGAGCGAGATCTTACGGACCTACGACACCATCTTCGACTGGCGGAGCGGCATCATCGTGGTCATCCTGTCCTCGGCGGTGCTGGCCTTCATCATCTTCGCCTGGGACAAGGCGTCGGGCCTTTCGGCTGAGGAGCGGAAGGAGATCGGCATCCTGAAGGCCATCGGGTGGGAGACCTCCGATGTCCTGCTCATGAAGTTCTGGGAAGGGGCGGCTGTGTCCCTGTCCTCATTCCTGGCGGGGGTCCTGTTTGCCTACATACATGTTTTCTTCACACCGGTGATGCTGTTCGAACCGGTGCTCAAGGGATGGTCCACGCTCTACCCCTCGTTCAAGCTCGTCCCGTTCATCAGCCCTTACCAGGTCGCGATGCTGTTCTTCCTCACCGTGGTCCCCTACACGGTGGCGACCATCGTCCCTTCATGGCGCGCGGCGACCATAGACCCCGATTCGGTGATGCGGTCATGATCGAGCTCAGGGACATACGGAAGGTCTTCAACGAGGGGAAGCCCCATGCGCTCACGGCGGTTGACGGGGTAAGTCTCATCCTCGATGCCCGCGCCGTGACCGTCCTGCAGGGGCCGAGTGGATCGGGCAAGACGACGCTTCTCTCCCTGGTGGGATGCATGGCGCGGCCCACCGAGGGGAGGATCATGCTGGAAGACCGGGAGATCACCAGCCTGCCGGAGCGGTTCCTGACGGACGTCCGCCGCAGGACCTTCGGGTTCATCTTCCAGCAGTTCAACCTGGTCAAGGGGATCTCCGCTCTGGAGAACGTCATGCTTCCCGCATACCCGCTGGGCGAGCGCCATGCCTCACTGAAAAAACGGGCCCGCGGCCTCCTCGATCTGTTCGGCATCCTGCCCCGGGAGTCATCCAGGGCCGAGTGGCTGTCCGGAGGCGAGGCCCAGCGAACGGCCATCTGCCGGGCGCTGATCAACGACCCGAAGATCATCATCGCCGACGAGCCGACGGCCCACCTTGATACAAAGCTCTCGCGGGAGTTCATGGACATCGTAGGCCGGCTCAAGGCGGAGCAGAAGACCGTGATCATCGCGAGCCACGATCCGCTGGTATATGGATCATCGGTGGTGGACCGCGTCATCACGATGCGTGACGGCAAGATCGAGGCCGCAGGCCGATGATCCTGCATCCCGCGATCATCGCGCTCCTGGTGGCATCCATCCTTATCGCCGCGCTGGTCCTGTACGCGTTCTGGTACGGCGTAAAGATCCTCCGTTCCTGGGACCTCCGGAGCGGCAGCAGCCTGCAGCTGGAACTCGAACGCCGGACCTACCTCATATCCACGGTCCTTGCCTATGTCTTCGGCTTCCAGATTGCTTCCCTCTTTCTCCTCATCTATACGGCGGACAGCCTCAGCACGCTCTTTACCGGGGCCATGTGCGCCGCCGGGACCTTTAACGTCAATGCCTACGGCTATCCGCTATTGGTCTTAAAGCTCATAAACTTCCTTCTGGCCGGGCTGTGGCTTATCGTGAATTATGCCGACAACCAGGCATACGACTACCCGCTCATCAGGAAAAAGTACGCCTTGCTCCTGCTCCTCGGCCCGTTCATTGTGCTGGAGACGTTCCTCCAGGCCCGGTATTTCCTCGGTATGAGGCCTGACGTGATCACGTCCTGCTGCGGGAGTCTCTTCAGCGTCAACTCGTCCGGAGTGGCAGCTGACCTCGCCAGCCTTCCGGCCGTCCCCCTGCAGTACGCCTTCACCGCGATCATGGCGGCAGCGATCGCGCTCGGTGTTGCCGTTGCGGTGACGGGAAGGGGAGGATACGCACTCTTCGTCGCGGCGGGAATGGCGTTCATCATAGGGATAGCTTCCCTGATCTCCTTTATTTCTCCCGCGGTCTACGAACTTCCCACCCATCATTGCCCATTTTGCGTCCTCCAGAAAGAGTATGGCTACATAGGGTATCTTTTTTATGCTGCTCTGCTTGGGGGGGCGGTCACCGGGATGGGGGCGGGGGGCCTGAATCCGTTTCGGTCCGTTCCCAGCCTGGTCGTCATTATCCCCTCCCTGCAAAGAAAACTGGCCTTTATTTCCATTCTCTTCCATATATTCACCTCTCTGCTTACCTTGGCAGCAGTCTTTCGATCGAACCTCCGCTGGTAATCAAGGTCGTTTCTCTCATCCTAATGTCTGCGTATTGAGTGTCAGTCTGTTTCGAAAGTTCACACTTAGCCTTTTGAAGCAGATGAGTGTGGAAATTTGTAACAAAATGTGATACATTCCATCCATTCAAACATGGTTTGTCAGTTTTACCGGATCTGAACGCTCACGTAACCCGGTTTGTGCAGAAAGGTTACATGAAATGGGAGGAATCACCATGAGGCGTGACATCTGGATATTTCTATTCTTTCTTGGTTCGATCCTGTTCGGATGGCCCTTTCTCCGGATATTTCATAGAAGTCTTACCTACTATCTCTTCATCACCTGGTTTGTCTTCATCGGACTGCTCTTCCTGGCTTCCTTATTATCGGATAGAGGGGACGGAGGAAACTAAGTGTTCTCGCCCTGGGTCCTGCTGACGATCATACTGGCCTATCTCCTTTTTCTTTTCTTCGTTGCCTATATAGCCGAACGGAAGGAGCGGCAGGGGAAGAGCCTTGTCTCGAATCCCTATATCTACTCCCTTTCCCTGGCCGTCTATTGCACCTCCTGGACCTTCTATGGCAGTGTTGGCAGGGCGGCCAACTCAGGGCTCAGCTTTCTCACCATCTATCTCGGCCCGACCCTCATGGCGGCCCTCTGGTGGCTCATCCTCCGGAAGATCATCCTCATTTCCAAAGAGAACCGCATCACCACCATCTCGGATTTCATCTCTTCCCGCTACGGCAAGTCCCTGGGCCTCTCGGCCCTCGTGACGATCGTGGCGGTCGTCGGCATCACCCCGTATCTTGGCCTCCAGCTCAAGGCGATCATGTCGACCTTTTCGCTCCTTTCCGGCCAGCATGAGGGGAGCCACTTCGCGGGATGGTTCATATCGTTCATCCTGGGCGTGTTCGCCATCATCTTCGGCGCGCGCCGCCTCGATTCCTCGGAGCGGCACGGCGGCCTGGTGTTCGCCGTGGCCTTCGAGTCGGCCTTCAAGCTCGTGGCCTTCCTGCTCGTCGGCATCTTCGTCACCTACGGCCTTTTCGACGGCATCGGCGATATCATGGCCAAAATGAAGGAAAGCTCCTACGCCGGCCTCATGACGCTGAGCGAAGGATCGCAGGAGAGCTACCTCGAGTGGACGTCACTCACGTTCCTCTCGATGATGGCCATCCTGTTCCTGCCACGGCAGTTCCACGTGGCCGTGGTCGAGAACACCTCGGCGGACCACGTCAAGAAGGCGGTCTGGCTATTCCCGCTGTATCTTTTTCTCATCAATCTGTTCGTTCTTCCGATCGCTTATGGCGGGCTCATGCTGGGTGGAGCGCAGGAGAAAGCTGATTTCTTCGTGCTTTCCATCCCGCTCCAGCAGGGGAACCCGCTCCTGGCGGCCATCGTCTTCCTGGGCGGGTTTTCGGCGGCAACGGCCATGGTCATCGTCGAGTCATTGGCGCTCTCGACCATGGTGATGAACAGTCTGGTCCTGCCCGCCCTTCTCGGTTTTAATATCAAAAGCCTGCACATGGTGATCCTGAACATAAAGCGCCTGGTGATCCTGGGGCTTGTGTTCATGGGGTATATCTTTGCCGTGTCCATCGGCGAGTTCTACAGCCTCGTGGACATCGGACTGAAGTCATTCGAGGCGGTTACCATCTTCGCGCCCGCGCTTCTGCTGGGGCTTATCTGGAAGGGCGGGAACCGGAAAGGCGCCATTGCCGGCATCCTGGCAGGGTTCTCCGTCTGGATCTATACGCTGCTGATCCCGGCGATGATGCGGGCCGGTATCATCGAGAAGGGCGGCTTCATGGAGTCGGTGTTCAATTCGCATCTCCTGAATCCCACGGCGCTCTTCGGCCTCCAGGGGCTGGACCGGTGGACCCACTCCCTGTTCTGGGGTCTTCTGCTCAACCTTTTCTTTTTCTTCACCGTCTCGATCTTCACCCGGCAGAGTGATGAAGATACCCGCCAGGCCATCATTTTCGTCGATTCGTTCTCGCCGCGCCATTTTTCATCGATGCAGCGCCCCGCCACGATCGCGGTGATCGAGGACGCGCTCGGCCAGTATATCGGACCCGGTGAGGCGCGCGAGGCGATAGAAGGTTTTCTCAGGAGGAACAATCTGACGCGCGAGGCCATATCGGGTGAGTGGCTTATGCGGCTGCGCGAGGAGGCCGAACGGATCCTTTCGGGCGTTCTGGGCCCGTCCATCAGCACCCTGGTCTTTCAGGAACTGAGCGCGATGTCCCACGACGAGACGCACCGCGTCTCCAACTCGATCCGCCAGATATCCCGGAGCCTCAGGCTGTCGCGCCAGGAGCTCGCCGAGGCAAACCGTCAGCTTGCCATGCTCAAGGAATTCAGCGAGAACATCATCGAAAGCCTTCCTGTGGGGGTTGCAACCCTCGACGATTCCCACCGGGTCACGTATTGGAACTCGGCCATGGAGATGATCACCGGCGTAGAGAAGTCCGACGCCCTGAACAAGGATGCGGGACGGCTCCTCACGTGCCTCGAACCCCGCCTGTTCAATCCCACGATCGAGGAGGGAGAGATCACCTGCCGCCGCAACTTCGATCCCCAGATCATCCTGAAGGGTTACGTCAGCAGGCTGACCGGCGTCCAGAAGGGGTACGTGCTGGTGCTCGAGGATATCACCGAGAAGAAAAAGATCGAGGAGGAGCTGTTCAGGACGACGAAGCACGCGAGCGTCGGCAGGCTTGCGGCGGGCGTGTCCCACGAGATCGGGAATCCTCTGGCCTCCATATCCTCACTGGTGCAGGAGCTCCTGACCGAGGACGGGTCCTCGTTCGTGAAAGGGTCTCTTAATACCATCCATCAGCACGTGAACCGCATCGCCCGCATCGTGCGGAACCTCGGCGATTTCGCGCGGCTCTATCCCCGTCAGCGGGTGCCGACCAGCCTGCGGGACATCCTGCAGAACACCATGGACCTCGTGCGGTTCGACAAGAACTTCAAGAAGATCGAGGTCATAACGGACGTCCAGAACGTGCGGCCCGTCAAGATCGATCCCGACCAGATGCAGCAGGTCTTCCTGAACCTCCTGTTGAACGCGCGGGACGCCATGCCCGAGGGGGGGAAGCTCGATATCTCGATGAAGGAGAGCGAGGGCCGCGTGGCTATGGTGTTCGCCGACACGGGAACGGGCATCGAAACAGAGGTAAAGGACAAGGTCTTCGACCCGTTCTTTACCACCAAAGGGCCGACCCGCGGCACGGGGTTGGGTCTTTCCATCTGCTACAGCATCGTCAAGGACCACGGCGGTACCATCGAGGTGGAGTCCGAGAAGGATAAAGGAACGAAATTCATCATAACCCTGCCGGTCGAGGAGTAATAATGTCAAAGAGCCTGTTGATCGTGGAAGACGAGGAAACCCTGCGGGAGTCCATGAAGCGGATATTCTCCAAGGAGGGATATGCCGTGGAGGCCGTGGACTCGGCGGAGAAGGGGCTTTCTTTGCTGGAGGCCAATCTGTATGACGTCATCATCTCCGATATCATCCTGCCGGGGATGGACGGCATCGAGATGCTGACCAAGGTGCGGGAACAGCTCCCGGACCAGATCTTCATCGTGGTGACGGCCTATGCGTCCCTCGACACGTCGGTGAAGGCGCTCCGGGCGGGCGCTTACGACTACATCATGAAGCCCATCATCCACGAAGAGATCAAGCAGGTGGTGCGGAACGCCCTGAAGCAGAAGAGCCTGCAGGTCGAGAACATCCTGCTGAAGCGCGAGATCGCCAAGGAACATGATTTCAGCACGATCATCGGTGATAGTGCGGCGATCAAAACGATCCTTGCCGAGGTCAGAAAGGTCACTGACACGCGGAGCAACGTGCTGCTGCTCGGCGAGACCGGCACGGGAAAGGAGCTCTTCGCCCGGGTGATCCACCATAACAGCTCGCGTCGCGACATGCCCTTTGTGCCCATCAACTGCTCGGCGATCCCCGAGAACCTTCTGGAGACCGAGCTCTTCGGACATGTGCGCGGCGCGTTCACCGGCGCCGTTGCGTCCAAGAAGGGACTTCTCGAAGAGGCTGACGGCGGGACGGTCTTTCTGGACGAGATCGGCGACATGAGCCTCCCGCTTCAGGCGAAACTGCTCCGGGTCATCGAGGACCAGGTGATCCGTCCGGTGGGAAGCACCAAGGGGACCAAGATCGACATCCGCTATATCACCGCCACCAACCGTGACCTCCGGGCGGCTGTGCGGGAGAACGCTTTTCGCGAGGACCTCTACTACCGGATCAACGTGATATCGCTCCAGATCCCGCCGCTCCGGGACCGCAAGGACGACATCAGCAGCCTGGTAAAGCACTATCTCAACAAATATGTCCACGAGATGGGGAAACAGGTCAAGGACATCGCGCCCCAGGCACTTGATGTGATGGTGAACTATCCGTGGCCGGGGAATGTTCGAGAGCTCCAGAACGTGGTGGAACGGGCGATCCTTATCGCCGAAGGGGACACCATAACTCCGGAGTGTCTCCCCGAGGGGGTCAAGGCAGGTGACGGTTTTCAGCAGACCGTCTCCGACCAGAAGCTCACCATCGAGGACTATACCAAGGCCTTTATCCAGCGCTATCAGCTTCAGCACAACGAACAGCAGATCGCCGATATGCTCGGCATCACGCGGAAGTCCCTGTGGGAGAAGCGGAAGAAGTGGGGGATACCGAGGGAGCGGTGAGGCGTCTATTGGAAATTGCAAATTGTAAATTGTAAATTTGAAATTGTAAAGTATTTAAGAAAAGAATATTTACCGCAGAGTTCGCAGAGATCGCAGAGGAAAGCTTTGGTAAAGTAGTAACGGCGAGAGAATCAACAAAGTCGTAATAGTTAATTATCAGGATTTACTCTGCGTTCTCCGCGTTCTCTGCGGTGAAAAAAGCATTTTCAGGTGCGTTTCCCGTATTCAGGAGGGACAATGATCACTGGCATTATGGTAACGGTCGGCATCGCGCTCGCGATCATCGGAGTGGTCGTGGTCGCGCGCAGATCACGCCGCACAGGCCCTGACGAAGCGCTGCCCGGAAGACCGGACCTGGGCACCCGGCTCCCGGTGAACCGTCTTGCCGGGGTGAGAAGCGGGATGGCCTCCCGCGTCAATTCCCTGCTTGACGAGGTCGGCGCCGCGCTCAAGCATCTCTTTGCCCGGGGATTCGAGCAGACGCGGATATCCGACAGCGTAAAGAACGCCGCCGGCGAGATGGTAGAGGCCGCTGACCGGACCCGGGCGCTGGCCGGGCAGGTGGCCGCGTCCATGGATGAGATGGCGGCCATCGTTGCCGAGATCGCCCGGACCGTGAACGAGACCTCCCGGGACGCGAGGGCCGGAGAAAGGACCCTGGAACGCCAGGACTCCTCGCTCGATAGCGTTAAGAAGCTCTCCCTCCAGATATCGACCTGGGCCGAGACCAACAAGGCGCTGTCCCAGGCAACGAAGGACATTGCCGGCTTCATCAAGGTCATCAGCGAGATCGCCCGGCAGACGAATCTCCTTGCGCTGAACGCGGCCATCGAGGCAGCGCGGGCCGGCGAGAAAGGCCGCGGCTTCGCGGTGGTCGCCGGCGAGGTGCGCAAACTTGCCGACCGGACCGCCCAGCACACGCAGGAGATCGCCGGCACTCTGGGAGTGATCCGGGAAAAGGCCGAGGATTCGCTCATGAACATGGAGGCCACCCTCGACATCGTGGCGGAGAGCATTAAAAAGGCCCAGGCCACCGATGAGTCCCTGCGTCAGATCACGTCAAAGGCGTCCTCGATCGCGGCTGACGTGTCTTCGAACATGACGGAAGTTTCCCTGCACGCGAACAACGCGCGGGCGCTGGCGGAGCGCATCGCGCAGTCCGGCGAGGCGGTCGCCCTCGGCACCCTGGACATCTATTCGCACCTGTGCGCGTTCAGGCTCGACGACACCGACCGGACTGCCGAGGACTTTATCGTTACCGCCGCCGCGCGGTTCCGGGAAACGCTGCTCGCGGACCTGGCTTCCGGCAAGGTCCGCATGGAGGACCTGTTCGACGAGAACTATTCGCGGATCGAGGGGGACCGGTTCGGGAACCGCTCTTCCGCGTATTTCGATACGGCGGTACTGCCGAAGCTCAGGGAGTGGTCCGCGGCGCACCGGAACACGGTCTACGTGGTCGCCATGGACCGGAACGGGTTCATGCCGGTCCACGTCATGCCTGCACGGACGGGCGTGATCATGAAGGATGCCGTCTCGCAGCAGGGCGCCCGGTCTCCGAAGATCATCGGTCAGGCCTTCCGCCGGCCCATCGCGGCGGGCGGCCAGCTCGTCGTCGATGTGGCCTGTCCCATCACGATCCGTGAACGCCACTGGGGCTGCCTCAGGATCGGGTATTTGCCCTCCATCGGCGCATGAAAACATCGGCGCAGGACCTCGAAGCACGTCTGAAGGGAACGCGGTGGGGGCATGTCACGCTGGAGTTCTTCACGAACAGCGCACATTTCCCGATCGCGAACCTGTTCCTCGAACTGCTTAAGGAAGGCCCGGAGATCTTTCTGAAGCCGGACGTCTATACCATCGTCCTGGCGGCGCTCGTGCAGGCCCTGTATCTGGGAACCCGGGAGTATGAGGGCAGGCCCCGGCCATTCATCGGCAATCTTATCGGGCCGCTCATCTATACGGTCATCGAGATGTCGCTGGAGGGGTGGGCGTTCTTCAAGACCGGGAACCATCTTGCCTACCTCCTGTTCGGTCTTGTCATCGGCTTGCTCCAGGAAACGAGGTCGCGGACCGCGGGCGTGATCAGCAGCACTATCCTGGTAGCCGAAAATATCGTTCGCGCGAACATCCTGGTCGTCATGTACTGGATCTTCGAGGCGGCTGACGATCCAAAGTATGCGACCCTTCCAGGATTCCTGAGCGACGGGAGCCATATATTCATTATTCTTGCTCTGGCGTTCCTGGGAAGCATGCTCGGCCTGGCCAATGTACATGCCCATGCGTACCTGGCGATCCTCAGGGAGACGGCGCATCAGCTCAAGCGTTACTCCGAATGGTTCCTCGGGAAGGATATCCTTCACTCAGCCGTCGCTGACCCGTCGGCGCTGTCCATCCAGCGCCGCGAGCGAACGGTGCTGTTCATGGATATCCGCGGGTTCACGGGATGGAGCGAGACCCAGCGGCCCGAAGAGGTCGTCGATATGCTGAACGGGTTCTTTGAACGCTCGGAGAGCATCTGGGAACGGTTCAACGCCATCAAGACAAAGTTCACGGGTGACGAGATCATGCTCGTGTTCGCAGCGGAAAAAGACGCTGCCCTGGCCGGCCTGGGTCTCATCAGGGAGAACACCCTTCATCTCAAACAGTTCGGTCTCGCGGCGGGGATCGGCATTCATACGGGTGTCCTCGTGGAGGGGCTGATCGGAAGCAAGGAAGTGAAGGGATACGATGTGATCGGCGATACGGTGAACACGGCCAAACGCATCTGTGACAAGGCAGCGGGTGGCGAGCTGCTGGTCTCCGGTGTGGTGTTGCGGGCGCTCGGAGAAAGCGCCGTCATCCGGAGGTCCCAGCAGATCTCGATGAAGGGCAAGGCGGAGCCGATCGAGGTCTATTCACTTGAGGATGTGCGTTGATCGCCGGGCGGACGCTGGGAAACATTACAGCATTGCAGGTCTAACCCATACGCTCTCCGATATATCGCGGTCCCGGACAGCTGCGGCCTATTGAATCCGGGTATGATGAGTGGACAGCTGCAATAAATGCGCAAGGCCGGCAAAGAACTCTGCCTGCCTTTTCTTGTTTGGGGATGTTGCATGGCGGCAAAGATCCTTTTTCGCATAGCGTCCGCATGTTTCGTTGGTGGTATCCGAGATACAATGCATCCTTCGAAATTCAACACTCAATAACATCTAATAGTTGTCATCTCCAATAAATCAGAACTGAAAGTGCCCTTCCACGAATACCCCAAAACTACCCTATCATTGCGCTTGCGTTCCCCATAAAATTTGTTCTATAATTTGCCATCCTAATATTGTCAGGGAGGGTAATGTCATGAGTATGGATAAGCTTATTGCATCAGTGACGATTCTCTTTCTATCTCTTTTGGTCAGCGCGTGCGGCGGGGGAGGGGGCGGTGCTGCTCCTGCAGGTCCGGCAGTTGTTTCCCTTTCAACAGTAACTGCATTGTATCCATTGAACGGAGCCAACTGGAACGATTATGTCAAAGGGACCAGCATAACTGCTACCGATACGCTTTGCAATGCTGCGACCGATGCAGCCTGCTTGCACGGCGGCGAGAAGCGGGTTGTTACAGTGACTGGACGGTCCTCTTGCTCCGGCATAACAGCAACTGATACGTTAGGTGTATTCGATTGGACGTGCGACGCAAGCACCGGTACGGCTCGGGTCATTTCTACAGGCCTCAAGAACGGAAAATATCTCTCCGATCTGCTCAACTTTACGACGCCTGGATGGAATGCCAATGTGGTTAACGTAAATGTAGCAGGAACGATCTATTCCACAGCATCATCCACGCAGTGGTGGAGCAATCCAACGGTCATTAATAACATAGGCGGCAGTCTCGCATCCGCCGGCACAATCTATGTCGTTACGTCCAATTCTTCGGGCACGTATTCCATTGATGCGTCAAAAGTGGGCGTTGTCGTCAAGCCTGGGGCAGCGATCAACGGTCCTAACGATGTCTGGGCCCGATTATTAGAGGCGAACAATAAGGACTTCATCTGGATAGAGGGTATGTTCAACATTCAAGGCAGTGATATAGGAATATCCTGGAATTTCGTCAAATTCTCGGTCCTCATGAATGTTACTGCGAATAATGCCAGCGGCATCAATAAACGGGCGCTCCTTATTTCCGGGGCTTCCTACAACAAATTTACGGATATAGCGGCCTCCAATAACGGTGAAACAGGTCTTTGGTGCAACACGTGCAGCAATAACCTGTTTACGAATATACGATCATCAAACAACGGATTCTATGGTATACAGCTTGACAGTTGCTCAAATAATGTCTTCAGAAACGTGGTCCTTGAGAACAACTCCAGTCACGGCATTCAAGCCAATGTATCTTCGAACAATGTTTTTACTGCTGTAACCACGGGAAATACCGGCAGTGGCGGCGGAACGGGGATCGGGCTCCAGTTCAATTCCTCGAACAATAACGTCTTTTCGAACGTCTTGACGGCAAACAACGGCAGTGACGGGGTCGCGCTCGTTTCATCCTCGAGCAATACTTTTTCGGATATCGCCTCCGACAGTGTAGGCTACGATTTCTATCTTTACGGTTCTTCGTACAATCATTTTACCGGACTGCTGAAAGTGAACAATAATTGCTATGAGACCGGTGGAACGAACCCCGGTCTCGTTAACTGGACATGTACCATGTTGGGAACCACCGGTTCTAATACGTACGGTGCTGGTAATTCATCGAATGCTACCTTGACTTCAGGTATCACGCTGACCTCGTCATTTGCGGGCAAGATCGTGACGGATGACATCGTAAACACAAGTGACACGAACGGCGCATCGGCGACGTATCCTGCTGACCCTGCCGCATTTGACTGGTCAGGTTTCCAAAACACGTACAGGGCCTGGGGAAAGGACGGTACATTAGGTAATTTAGACAGCAGGGGGCGGTGGATCACAGGGGGGGCTGGCCGAATATGGGACTGGAGCCTCAGCAGCTCGGATACGATCGTAAATAGCGTCCTCGCTGTGCCTACTGGCAACGATACGTTGACCCATACGTGGTCTGACGCTTCGACAACGACGGTCCTCAGGCATGCTATAGAGCTCGTAGGCAACGGAAACGGACTTTGCGAATCGGGTGAGACCTGTCTCTATACGCCGAATATCGGTGCGTACCAGGGCCACGGCAATCTGATATCGGCCGGGGCTTTCTCCGACGGTACGATCACCGGAGTTACGCTTATGAAGTTCGAGACCAACGGACGGTGAGGATGGTTGTGACCCAGGTGAGACCTGAAGCGGGCCTGCGTAGGGCAGACTGATGCACACGGTCCGAGATTAGTGACCTGGGCATGATGGGTGGACAGCAGCAATAAATGATAGGGCCGGCAGGGTATCCTGCCGGCCTTTTCTTGTGTATGCCAGGCATGACGTTCTGTACTTTGGTACAGGCCGGTCAGATGTGGT
>ERZ1292625.248-Hain-H41-01um-R1-248-length-92813-cov-23_pt1 | contig 72298 bp, 67 predicted proteins | sample MGYA00564400_ERZ1292625 | MGnify/ENA primary metagenome ERZ1292625 (study PRJEB36523, sample SAMEA6512639) | groundwater metagenome | collected 2019-01-08 | study: AquaDiva: Metagenomics assemblies of 32 groundwater samples | reverse complement strand
GCTGAGAAGGTCGTCTGACGCGGCTATGGACTTTTCCCATATAGGCGTGGCAATGAAGGGATTGGACACTCTGCCGCTGATGGAGCCCATATTCACGATGCGGCCCCGGGCCTTTCTGAGAAGCGTCAGGAACGCCTGGGTGACCGCGAGCTGTCCGAAGACGTTCACCTCGAACTGCTGCCGGATCTTGTCCAGGGGCAGAAATTCGAGCGGGCCAGCCACCACGATGCCCGCGTTGTTCACCAGGCCGGCAAGGCCCGCGCCATCGACTATTTTCGTTACGGTCCCGGCGGCCGATGTTATCGTTGGAGCATCGGTAACGTCAATACGAAGCGGCGTGATCCGTCCTGATGATTCCCGCTTCAGATGCTCTCCATCGGAATCTTTCCGCACTCCGGCGAAGACGCGAAACCCGAGGCTGTCCAGATGGAGCGCCGTGGTCTTCCCGATGCCCGTTGATGCGCCGGTTATGACGACGGCCCCTGGTGATGGTTTTTCCTCGTGCGGCATGCTGTCACCTCCTTACGAAGAGACTGCCTCTCCGCTTATTGATTGCAGTCGGCCCTGATCGTCAAATTCGGCGGCCAGGTCCTCACCACTGGCAAGCTCGGCCGTGATCAATGGACCTTTCTCGACAAAGACGAGATTCTTCGCGCGCAGATATGCCAACAGCGCGTTCCGGTGGTTGAAGTCATAGAGAGAGATGATATTCATGAACTGCCGGGACAGGCTCTTGAGATCAAAGGGATGCTGCCTGTCGATGGCGTCTCCGAAGAGAAGGATAAACACCGCGCCCCCTTCGTAGGGGCCCCGGTAATAGCAGCTCGCCCGGCAGACCTCCGAAGCGATCATGGCTATCAGGTGGCCGTCTGCCCTGTTGAGGTCCACGGAGGGAGACGAGAATTCCTCCACGCCCGCGGCCATCCCCCAGTCTCTGCATTGCCGGGACGACGTCAGGAGCCTCTCGGGGATCTCGGTCTGTTCATCGGCCCAGGCCCAGAGCCAGGTGAGGGTATTGTCCGACTCCGTTCCGAGCGCCTGGAAGGGAAATTCGACCTCGCCGTTGAAACGGATCGCGCCGGAGTCGGGACTGATCTCCCACGTGTGCTCGCCGATCAAGGTAGACAGCTTTTCCTGCTTTTCCAGCGACAGGAGGGCGTATTTCTCGAAGTACTCGTATATTTTTTTCATGGGCAACTATACAAAAACACGGTGCGGCTGTCAAGGGCGGTCTTCTGCGATGTGCTTTGTGGCAACGATTTGGCACCCGGGGTATAATGATGTCGTGGCAAGCATGCCGGCCGCGAAAACAGGTCCTCGGATTACGGAGAGAACAGCTGCCGGAAATTCAGTCAGTGAACGCTGCGGAGAGGGAGGTTTCTGAATATGAGCATCCTGGAAATTATAAAGAGCCGCCGAAGCATCCGGGATTTTACGGACCGGGAGATCCCCGGCGAGATGATCGAGGCCCTGATCGAGGCCGTGCGATGGGCGCCGAGCGCGGGAAACCTGCAGAGCAGGAAGTTTTATTTTGTCCTGAACAGGGAGACAAAGATGGAACTCGCCCGGGCTGCGTTCAATCAGCATTTTATTGCCAAGGCCCCGCTTGTGGCCGTCGCCTGCCTGGACCGCAGGATTGCCGCACGCTACGGCGACCGGGGCGTCAACCTGTACAGCATCCAGGACGTTGCCGCCAGCGTCGAGAACATGCTGCTTACGGCCCACGAACTGGGCCTCGGCAGTGTATGGGTGGGGGCGTTTAACGAGTACGATGTTGCTGAAATATTGGAACTGCCGGATAACCTGAGGCCCGTGGCCATTGTCCCTATCGGTTATCCGGCAAGGACACCGGGCGCCCCGCCGAGGGCTTCGAAGGATGACGTAATAACCTTCATACTATGAAGGGATGCTGAACTCTCTTTCTGATTATTCTATTCTACTCAATAGTGTTTCTCTAAATTCCGTTGTATGACGTTGCGCGGGGTCATGGGGGAGAGAATCTTCCGTACTGTAGAAAATGAACGACCTGGGACAGGACCGCCGGGTTTCTCATGATGAAGGAATGGCCGCAGGGCAGGACGAGAAAATCGCCCATCCCCGCGAGCCTGGCCCGCTCCACCGACACCTTCCCGTCGTTCGGCCCCTGAAAGATCCATGAAGCGAAGGGCAGAAGGCCCTTGGTGCCGGTGATGATCCCCGTTTCGATCAACGCCGGCCCCAGCCGGTTCGGAAGACTGTCCAGGCTTGTGCCGAGTTGCACTGCCGCCGGACCCATCACCCGGCGATAGAAAAAGAACTGTGAGAGGATGTCTACAAGCTCACTCCCTTGGTTGGGAGGAGCAAGCATGACCATGCGGCTGCCTGCAGGGACCTCGTGCGTCTGAAGAAACCGACGAACGACGATCCCGCCGAGTGAATGAGTAATGAAGTGGATGGGTCCGCATCCCTCTTCTCTGCAGCGCTCAACAACAGGGGCCAGACGGACGTCGGCGATTTCTTCGATTGTCAGCGAAAGCGAGGGATAGTCGAGATTGACCGTTCGGTACCCGTGACCGGACAGGCGCCGTTCCATCCGCCTCATGGACCGCTTTGTTCTGCCCATGCCGTGCAGGAGAATAACGCATTCGTTCATTCCGTATTTCGTCGCCTGTTCCGCCGGTCTTCCCAGATTTTCACGCCGTTTTTCAGCTCGCGAATGAAATCAGGACACCTGATGCTTCAACAATCAACCCGGCCAGGATAAGAAGCACGAGCAACAAGAGACCATATCGCCTGTTCATTTTAGAAGTTGTTTTTGTATTGAGATATTTTTTCGACGTGCTCTTTTTTTTCTACGCTTTCAGGGCAAGCCGATTGTGGGGGCATGGAAAAAATGAAATTTTTTATGCAGACTTTGCCATTGAAGACCGGAACGATCTTCTATGCATGTTTTGAGCGTTTCTTGTGGTCCTCTATCCAGAAGTAAATCCCGGCAAGGATCGCTGCAACGGCAGGAACGCCAAAAAGAACGATTATCGGCAAGTATTCATACATGTTTTCTCAGCCCTCCTTGTCCACCAGGTAGGCAATCGTAAAAAGTATCACCGTCAGCAAAGAGCCGCTCAGGGCAATCAACAAAAGTTCCTTGACGTGCAGTTCCTTATATTTCAAAATGAATCCGACAACGAGACCCGAAAAGACGAATTTTCCTATTTCATAGATCGCCTTCGATAAATTCCTCCGTCGCTCGTCCGGCATGGAATAACTATAACATCCGCGGCGCAGGGCGTCAAGGAGAAAGTCCGGCTCTCTCTTGTGTTGAATAAGGACGAGATGCTTCGCGGAGTCTATCCCGCTGCGCAAATGTTCACCCCAGCGACACCGCTCCCGCGCCGAGGACGGATTCTATCTCGCTGATGAACTGTTCAGAGGGGCTCACGCGGATCTCGCGGCCCACGGATATGAGGGATTCCTTGCGCGTGGGGTTCTGGAGGCGGAGGTAGACGGGGATGTCGCCTTTGTAACGAAGGAGGATGTCTTTTACTTTCAGGAGGTCGTCCTGGGTGAGGCCGGTGGCGCTCAGCTTGATGTCCACGCGCGTGGTGCCTTTCTTCTTCACGTCCGCGAGAAGATGAAGCCGCAGGGCCTTGATCTTATAGCCCTGCTCGCTCTTGTCGAGCTGGCCGGCGACGATAAGGGGCGTGTCGGTCAAGAGTATGTGGTTTGCCGTCTTGTACAGGTCCGGGAACACGATGACCTCCACCGTGCCCGAGAGGTCTTCCAGGTTCACAATGGCCATCTTATCGCCCTTCTTGGTCATCTTTTGTTTCATACCCGCGATGATGCCGCAGATGGTCACTTCCTTGCCGTCGGGGATGGTTTCCAGCGTCTCCGTAGTCACGGTTGAATACCGGGCAATGTCCGCCTGGAACGCGGCGAGGGGATGGCCGGAGAGGTAGAACCCGATGCTCTCTTTTTCATAGGCCAGGAGTTGGGCTTCCTTCCACTCGGGAACATCGGGAAGCGCGGGGTCCTTTTCTTCTCCGAGGGAATCGAAGATGTTGAACTGGCCGATGGATTCCTGCTCTTGATGTTTCGATGCCTGGGCCATGACCATGTCGATGGCCTCCATCATCCGGGCGCGGCGGGCCCCGGTGAAATCGAATGCCCCGCATTTGATGAGCGCTTCGATGACGCGGCGGTTCACCCTGCGCTGGTCCACGTTCCTGCAGAACTCCGCGAGAGAGGTAAAGGCGCCCTTTGCTTCCCGCGCCTCGATCATGGCCTCAATGGCGGAGATGCCGATGTTCTTGACGGCCGCGAGGCCGAAGCGGATGGATCCGATGGTGCTGCCCGGCTCCACGGTGTCGCGCTCATGGGCCTCGACCACGGTGAAGTCCCACCGGCTTTCGTTCACATCCGGCGGCAGGATATGGATGCCCATCTCCTTAGCCTCGTAGATGTACTTCACCACTTTGTCCGTGTCCTGGACTTCGCTCGTGAGCAGGGCCGCCATGTATTCCACGGGATAGTGGGCCTTGAGGAACGCCGTCTGGTAGGAGATAAGGGCGTAGGCGGCGCTGTGGGACTTGTTGAACCCGTACTCGGCGAACTTCGCCATGAGGTCGAAGATCTTCTCGGCCTTTGCCCGGGGTATCTTCTTTTCCCCGGCGCCCTCCATGAAGCGTTTCTTCTGCTTCTCCATCTCCCCGGGCTTTTTCTTTCCCATGGCCCGGCGCAGGATGTCTGCTTCGCCCAGGGTGAAGCCGGCAAGGGCGCTGGCGATCTGCATCACCTGCTCCTGGTACACGATCACGCCGTAGGTGTCCTTGAGGATGGATTCAAGCGCTGGAAGCTCGTAAGATATCTTGGTGGCGCCTTTTTTGCGCTTGATGAAGTCGTCCACCATGCCGCTTCCCAGGGGGCCGGGGCGGTAGAGGGCAACGAGGGCTATCAAGTCTTCGAAGCTCTGGGGCTTCATCTTGATGATGATGTCCCGCATGCCCGAGGATTCGAGCTGGAAGATGCCGGCGGTCTCGCCGCGGTCCAGGAGCTCGTAGGTCTTGACGTCGTTCAGGGGGATGCGGATGATGGAGAAGGGCTCTGCCGCGGCAAGCGGCGCCTTCTGGAGCCGTTGATTGACCATCTCCACGGCCTTGTTGATGACCGTTAAGGTGCGGAGGCCCAGGAAATCGAACTTCACGAGCCCGATCTTTTCCACACCGTTCATGTCGAACTGGGTGGTGATTTCGTCCTTGGGCGTCTTGAAGAGCGGAAGGTACTCCGTCAGGGGCTCCTGGGAGATGACCACGCCTGCGGCATGCTTCGATGCGTGCCGTACCTGGCCCTCGAGATGGAGGGCGATGTCCATGAGCTCGGCCATGCGCGGGTCTTTGGTAAGCTCCTTGAGCCGCGGCTCCTGCTTCATCGCTTCTTCGAGCGTGATGTTGAGCGTATTCGGCACGAGCTTGGCGGCCCTGTCCACTTCGGCGTAGGGGATGTCGAGCACGCGGCCCACGTCGCGGATCACGCCCTTGGCCATCATGGTGCCGTAGGTGATGATCTGGGTCACGTGGTCCGGGCCGTATTTCTCCGTCACGTACTTCAGCACCTCGTCCCTGCGGTCCATGCAGAAGTCCACGTCGATATCAGGCATGCTGATGCGCTCGGGGTTCAGGAACCGCTCGAACAGGAGGTTGTAGGGAATGGGATCGAGGTCGGTGATCCGGAGACTGTAGGCCACCAGGCTTCCTGCAGCCGAGCCGCGTCCCGGGCCCACGGGAATGCCGTGCTCCCTAGCATAGCGGATAAAGTCCCAGACGATGAGAAAGTACCCGGCAAAGCCCATCTTGCCGATCATCTCGAGCTCGAATGCAAGCCTTTTCTTATACGCCTCGCGGTCGATGCTTCCCGCGCCGCGCACGGCCTCGACCTCCTGGAATCGCTCTTCGAGGCCTTTTCTCGCCAGCTCTGCCATGTAGGATTCGCGGGTCGAGCCTTCGGGAACGGGGAAGTGGGGGAGATGGTACTTGCCGAGCTCCAGCTCCAGGTTGCAGCGCTCGGCTATCTTGACGGTGTTCGAGATCGCCTCGGGGATGTGGGAGAAGGACTTCTTCATCTCCTCGGGCGTCTTCACGTAGAAGGTCTCCGAGGAGAAGCGCATCCTGTTGGCGTCTTTCATGATCTTGCCCGTCTGGATGCAGAGCAGGGCGTCATGGGACTTGTGGTCGCCCATGTCGAGATAGTGGCAGTCGTTGGTGGCGACGAGGGGAACGTTCAAGTCACGGCCCAGGCGGATGAGCTCGCGGTTCACCTGCTCCTGTTCGGGGATGCCGTTGTCCTGGAGCTCGAGAAAGAAATTCTCCTTGCCCAGGATGCCCTGGTACTCGACAACGACCTTCTTGGCGTCCTCGTACCGGTTCTGGAGCAGGAGCGAGGGGATCTCGCCGCCCAGGCAGGCGGAGAGCCCCATGAGCCCCTCGCTGCGCTCTTTGAGCAGGGCCTTGTCGATGCGGGGACGGTAGTAGAAGCCCTCGAGATAGCCTGCGGTCACGAGCTTGACAAGGTTTCTGTACCCCTGCTTATTTCTCGCCAGGAGGATGAGGTGATATGAGGCTTCCTCGTTCTGGCCTGCGGAGGCGGTCTTGTCGAACCGGGACCCGGGGGCAACGTAAGTCTCGCACCCGATGATGGGCTTGATGCCGGCCTTCATGGCCTTCTGGTAGAAGTCGAGGGAGGAAAAGAGGTTACCGTGGTCCGTGACGGCCACAGCGGGCATTTTGAGCTCTACTGCTTTTTTGATGAGGTTATCGATGCTGATGGCGCCGTCTAAGAGGCTGTACTCGGTATGGAGGTGAAGATGGACGAAATCGGCATGATGCATAGTTTAAAACCGAAAAGCATTGGAAATTGTAAATTGGAAATTGAAGATTGTAAAATGCGAAAGTAAGGACTGAAAATTTGAAATTTCTAATTTACAATTTGCATTTTACAATTGCCCATTGCTTAAATGGAGGCGGCGATCGGATTTGAACCGATGAATGAAGGTTTTGCAGACCTCTGCCTTAGCCACTTGGCTACGCCGCCGGATCAGGGTCCAGAGTGCAGAGAACAGAGGAAAGACAACAGACTAATGAATTTTGCTTTCGTCTGTGTTCTGATAGTCTGTATTCTGTTGTCTGTTATTTTATGGAGCGGGTGGCGGGACTCGAACCCGTGACCCCAACCTTGGCAAGGTTGTGCTCTACCAGCTGAGCTACACCCGCGTTCTTGCGTTCTTGTGAACAGGGCAAATATAACAAAACGGGCCGATGGTTGTCAACAGAAAAAGCATCCTTGTTCCGCTCAATAATTGACTCACGCTCCTGACTGTGGTATTTTACCATCACACCAAGACCAAGGAACGACGGAGGTATGAAGAAGACATGAACACGGTAAAGACGCTCGGTTTGATGGTGTTTCTCACTCTGCTGCTGATCTTCGCAGGCGGGGCGCTCGGCGGCAGGACAGGCATGATCTATGCCTTTTTATTCGCCACAGTCATGAACTTCGTTTCATACTGGTTCAGCGACAAGATCGTCCTCGCCATGTACAAGGCGCAGCCCGTGACCGAGGCGCAGGCCCCGGAGCTCCATTCCATGGTGCGCAGGCTGACGCAGAAGGCCGGCCTGCCCATGCCGAAGGTCTCCATTATCCCTTCGGAGACGCCCAACGCCTTTGCCACGGGCCGGAACCCCGAGCACGGCGTGGTGGCCGTGACGGAGGGCATCATGCGCATCCTGTCCCGGGAAGAGCTGGAAGGCGTGCTCGCCCATGAGCTGGCGCATATCAAGCACCGCGACATCCTGACAGGGACCATTGTGGCGACCATAGCGGGCGCCATCAGCATGCTCGCGCAAATGGCGCATTGGGCCATGCTCTTCGGCGGTGGCAGGAGAGACGACGATGAAGGCGGAAGCCCCATCGTTGCCCTCGTTATGATGATCGTGGCGCCCATCGCGGCCATACTCGTTCAGATGGCCATATCCCGCACTCGGGAGTACGAGGCCGACGCGAGTGGCGCACGGCTGGCGGGAAATCCCTACGGCCTGGCGAACGCGCTGCTGAAGCTCGAGAAGGGCTCCCAGCTCATTCCCATGCAGGACCCGAACCCGGCAACGGCCCACATGTTCATCGTGAACCCGCTGTCCGGCGGCGGCCTCATGACGCTCTTCAGCACCCATCCGCCCATCGCTGAGCGGGTAAAGAGGCTCAAGGAGATGGCCAGGGGAGCGTAAAACCACAGTCAAAAGACCCGTAAAGAGGAGCTCGTGGGGCCCGTGGCGCCGATGGTCCTCGACCGCGCCTTCGGCATATGCAGCCTCAAAAAGGGCGTTCCTCTCAAGCGACCGGAACTCAACCGGCTTCTCGATGCCGTTTGCCGGCAGCTCCCCGAGGAGCAGAGAAAGGCCTTCGTTACGTCCTTCGAAGGATAAGCCGGCGAGGGCGGCCATGCCCCGTCGTTTTTCCCTTCGTCCGCGCTCCCGGCCTCTTTTCTCCCGTGAATCTCGTACCATAAACTTCTTGAAATTCCGATGTCCCTGTGATAACGTATCCGTACGAAGCCGTCTGGTTCGCCGTTCAATACCCTGTTACATAACCTGTTACTATTTCTTACATTTCAGAAATCCTGCCGTGTCCCGGGCCGGCTGCGGCACGAAAGGGGGCGGTGATTTGCGTTACCGATACATTGCCTACAAATATACTCGAAAGATTACGCCCAATGCGGGTTTCCAGAGCATCTGGGATTCCTTCGGCGCCTGGGCCGTGCCTTCAGTCACCGTATGGCGCCCGCCTACCGATGTGTATGAAACGCCCGATGAACTCGTCGTGGTCATGGAACTTGCGGGCGTTTCCGAGGAGAACCTCTCGGTCACGCTGTTCAGCGACCTCCTGGTCGTGGAGGGAGAGCGGCAGCAGCCCCTGCGCTCGAATGCGGCCCTGTCGGCCTGCCATCAACTGGGCATCAAGTACGGGGAATTCAGGTCCGAGGTGTACATCCCCACGCCCGTAGATCATGATCTCGTGACCGCTGAATACAAAAATGGATTGCTCTCCATTACCCTTAAAAAAACGGATTGAACAAAGGATATATCTTGAAAATCCAGCACCTGTTCGAAAAAATATTCAAAAAACCTCTCAGGAGCGACGCCATGGAGGAGATAAAAGAAGCAGATACCGAAAAGCTGCCCCCCGTGCCTGACGAACTTCCGCTGCTCCCGCTCAAGGATACGATTGTCTATCCCCTTACGGTCTATCCTCTTGTGATCGGCAAGGAGAAGTCCATCAAGCTCGTCAACGACGTGACCATGGGAGACAAGATCCTGGGGCTGACGGCCCAGAAAAAAATGGATGCGGAGGTCGCAGGCACCGGCGACATTCATGCCGTCGGCACCATGGCCAGGATACTCCAGATGATCAAAGTGCCCGACGGTACGCTGCGGGTCCTCGTCCAGGGGATCGAGCGCATCGCCATCACCCAGTTTACCCGGACCGAGCCCTATATCCGGGCGCGGGTGCAGGCGCTGCCCGACAAGATCGAGCGGTCCGTGGAGATCGAGGCGCTGATGCGGAGCGTGGCAGAGCTCTTCCAAAAGATGGTCTCCCTCACGCCCAATATGCCGGAAGAGCTCTCGGCAGCCGCCATCAACATCGATGAGCCGCGCCAGCTCGCATACCTCATCGCCACGAACATCAGGCTGGACCTGCAGCAGCGCCAGGAGATCCTCGTCCTCGATCCCGTGGCGGAGAAGCTCAGCCGCCTCATGCAGGTCATGAACCGTGAAGTGGAAGTGCTGGAACTGGGCAGAAAGATCCAGGGACAGGCCAGGGACCAGATGCAGAAGGCGGAACGGGAGTACCTCCTCCGTCAGCAGCTTTCGGCCATCCGGAAGGAACTGGGCGAGGAGGCCGACGAGGGCTCCGAGCTCAAGAGCCTCCGGGAGAAGATCGAGAAGGCCAAGATGCCGCCGGAGGCGGAAAAAGAGGCGGTGCGGGAGCTCGGCCGCATGGAGAAGCTCTCGGCATCGTCGCCCGAATATTCGGTCATTCGGACCTACCTCGAGTGGATGACGGGCCTGCCCTGGAACACGACAACGGCCTCTCCCATCGACATCACGAAGGCCCGGGCCATCCTCGACGAAGACCACTACGACCTCGACAAGGTGAAGGACCGCATCCTGGAATACCTTTCCGTCAAGAAGCTGGGCGAGGACCGCGGCGCCCGGGAGGGAACAAAGATCCGCGAGCCCATCCTCTGCTTCGTCGGCCCTCCGGGCGTGGGAAAGACCTCTCTGGGACAATCCATTGCGCGTGCCCTGGACCGGAAATTCATCCGCCTGTCTCTGGGCGGGCTCCACGACGAGGCGGAGATCCGCGGCCACCGGCGGACCTACATCGGCGCCATGCCGGGCCGCATCATCCAGACGATCAAGCGCGTGGAGGCCAAAGACCCCGTGATCATGCTCGACGAAGTGGACAAGATCGGCGCCGACTGGCGCGGAGACCCCTCCTCGGCCCTCCTGGAGGTGCTCGACCCGGAACAGAACAAGGACTTCCGCGACAATTACCTGGACGTTGCCTTCGACCTCACGAAGGTCATGTTCATTACCACGGCGAACCAGCTCGAGACCATACCGCCGCCGCTCCTGGACCGCATGGAACTGCTCCGGCTCCCGGGCTATACGGAGTTCGAGAAACTGAACATCGCCAAAAAGTATCTCATTCCGAAGGAGATAGGGGCGAACGCGCTCAAACCCGAGGAGCTCGTCCTGCAGGACGACGCCGTCACGGCCGTCATCAAGGATTACACCCGTGAGGCGGGAGTGCGGAACCTGGAGCGGGAGATCGCCAACGTCTGCCGCAAGACGGCGAAGGCCGTTGCCGAGGGAAAGCCTACGCCCATTACCGTCACGGCGGAGAACCTCCATGACTATCTCGGGAAGCCGAGGTTCTTCGCGGAAACGGCCGTGATGATCGACCGCCCGGGCGTGGTGACCGGCCTGGCCTGGACGCCGGTGGGCGGCGACATTCTCTTCGTCGAGGCCACGATGATGCCGGGGAACAAGCAGCTCACGCTGACGGGCCAACTCGGCGACGTGATGAAAGAATCAGCCCAGGCGGCGCTTTCCTATGTCCGTTCCCAGGCCGAGAAGTTCGGCATCGGCAAAGACTTTTTCGACAAGACGGACATCCACATCCATGTGCCCGCCGGCGCGATCCCCAAGGACGGACCGTCTGCCGGAGTCACCATGACCACGGCGCTTGTGTCCCTGCTTACCGGAAAGATCGTAAAGCATGACCTGGCCATGACGGGCGAAATTACGCTTCGCGGCAAGGTCATGCCCATCGGCGGGGTGAAGGAAAAGGTGCTCGCGGCCAGGCGCGCAGGCATCAAGACGGTCATCCTTCCTGAAAAGAACAAGAACGACCTCGATGACGTGCCCGAAGACCTGCGCAAGGAGATGAATTTCATCTTTGTGGACACGATAGACCAGGTTATCAAAAGCGCTCTGGACGAAAAAAAGTAACTGAATTAAAAGTCTGAGGGATAGATCTGTGGCAATTGACCCATTTGTTTTTATCATGCCGACGAAAGAACGTCCCAAACGGTTGCCGCCGTGGTTCAAGGTGCGGCTCACGACAAACGAACGGTTTGCTGCTGTCAGGAACCTTGTCAGGGACAACGGGCTGCACACCGTCTGCCGGAGCGCAGCCTGCCCGAACCGGAACGAGTGCTGGAACGCCGGCACGGCCACATTCATGATCCTCGGCAATGTCTGCAGCAGGGGGTGCAGGTTCTGTAACGTGCCCCAAGGGGCGCCGTCAGGACCGGATCACGGCGAGCCGGGCCGCGTGGCAGATGCCGTTGCCGCACTGCACCTGTCCTATGCCGTCGTGACCTCCGTGACCCGCGATGACCTCCCTGACGGCGGCGCCGGCATATTCGCCGAGACCATCCGGTCTATCCGGGAGAAATCGCCCGGCTGCCGGGTGGAGGTGCTTATCCCTGATCTTCAGGGTTCCTTCGAGTCCCTCGGCACCGTTCTCGACGCTTTTCCGGACGTGCTGAACCATAACCTGGAGACCGTCCCGTCACTCTATCCACGGGTCAGGCCTCAGGCGGACTACGGGCGGTCAAGGGAGCTCCTGAAGCAAGCAAGGCTCTCCGGGGCAGTGACCAAGTCAGGGCTTATGCTCGGCCTGGGCGAAAGCCTGTCCGAGGTGCGGGTCGTCATGAATGACCTCCGGATGACAGGGTGCGAGATCCTGACGCTGGGCCAGTATCTCCAGCCGAATAAAAGGGCGCTCTCCGTTGAAAAATATTATCATCCCGACGAATTTGCACAATTGAAAAACGAAGCGTTGGGCCTGGGGTTCAGGCAGGTGGTAGCGGGACCCCTGGTGAGAAGCTCGTACCATGCGGGGGAGTATGCAATGACGTGATGGATCGGAGAAGCGGTGACGGGGAGACGGGGAGAGGGGAACCGCCGCTTTCTCCTCCCTTGATTCACCCGTTCGTCCTTTCTTCGCTCCCTGTTCATTTATCTTAGTCAACAACAAAGGAGGACACCATGTCTTACGCAGCCAAGGATTACAGCTCATTACTCGGCATGAAGGGATTCAGCGAGACGCTTCTCAAGAACCACTTTACCCTGTACCAGGGGTACGTGACCAACACCAACAAGGCAGCGGACGCGCTGGCGCAGATGCTGAAGGACGGAAAGACCGCCGTCCCGGAGTTCGCGGAGCTCAAGCGGAGGTTCGGGTGGGAGTTCAACGGCATGCGGCTCCACGAGCTTTACTTCGAGAACCTCAAGGGCGGCAACGCCCTGGACAAGACCGGCAGGCTCGCGAAGAAGCTGGAAAAGGACTTCGGAGGCGTCGACGCGTGGGAAAAGGATTTCAGGGCCACGGGGGCCATGCGCGGCATCGGCTGGGTGGCGCTGTACCACGACGCTGCCGGGGACCGGCTCTATAACTGCTGGATCAACGAGCATGACGTTGCGCACCTCGCGGGCTGCACGCCCGTCTTGATCATGGATGTTTTTGAGCACGCATACATGACGGACTACCAGCTGAAGCGGGCCGACTATATCGAGGCGTTTTTCGCCAACGTCAACTGGAAGGCCGTGGAGTCGCGGCTCAAATAATGGACCAGGGACTGGTGATAGTTTTTACCGGCAGCGGCAAAGGGAAGACGAGCGCCGCCCTGGGGACGGCGCTTCGCGCCAGCGGCCACGGGATGTACGTCTCCATGGTGCAGTTTATCAAGAGCCCTTTGCCCACCGGAGAGGCGCAGGCGGCAGGGCGGCTTGCGCCCGAGCTTGAGTTCATTTCCATGGGCAGGGGGTTCGTGACGGGGGAGAAAGGCGCGATCCCCTTGTCCGAGCACAGGAAAGCCGCGGCGGACGCCCTCAGCCTGGCGCGTCAGCGCGCACGCTCCGGTTACTGGGACGTCCTGATCCTCGACGAGATTAACAATGCGGTAAAACTCGGCCTTGTGGACATCGAGGACGTCCTGAATCTCGTCAGGAGCAAGCAGCCGAAACTCCATGTGGTCCTCACGGGCCGCGATGCCCATCCCGATCTGATCGCCCTCGCTGACCTGGTGAGCGAGATAAGCGACGTAAAACACCCTTTCGAGCGAGGTGTGCCGGCGCGAAAAGGAATAGATTTCTAGATCAGGCAGAGCGAAGGTACGGCCTTACGAAGCGGGCATACGATTTCCCACGCCCTTACACGGCAGCCTCCGCCTTCGTGACCCCACACCCTTCTTTTTCACCTTCACCATCATACCCGCATGTCTGTTGACTTTAAATTTTTAAAATGCTAGTATATTTCCATACATAGAGCATTATGCGTCCTATGATAACGCCGGCCCTCTTGGGAAGGAATGAAGACTACGGCAGTAAGCATAACAATCGTTCATGAAGAAGCGCTCCCCATTCTCTTCGGAGACCTGGACAAGCACCTGAGGCTGATAGAAAAGTCCTCCGGCGTCGTCTTAAATGCCAGGGGAAACAGGGTACAGATCGAAGGGGAGGAGAGGGACGTCGCCGGTGTCGAACGCCTGCTCAAGCAGCTCGATGACATGCTGGCGGAGGGAATTATTACGCACAAAGACGAGGTGGTTTCAGCCATTCATGCCTATACGTCCAATCCGTCGTCGACCTTGAAGGATATCTTTCAGGGAGAAATCCCGGTTTCCACCAGGAAGCGCGCTGTTGTGCCGAAAAACGAGGCCCAGCGCAAGTACGTCGAGGCCATCAAGGAGCACGACATCGTGTTCGGCATCGGTCCTGCGGGCACGGGAAAGACGTACCTCGCGATGGCCACGGCGGTCTCGGCCCTGCTCCGCCGCGAGGTAAGCCGCATTATCCTTGTGCGGCCCGCCGTGGAGGCAGGAGAGAAGCTCGGGTTCCTGCCGGGAGACATGTACGAAAAGGTACATCCCTATCTGCGGCCTCTCTACGACGCCCTCTACGACATGATCGAGACCGAAAAGGCGAACAAGCTCGTGGAACGGGGGGACATCGAGATCGCGCCCCTCGCGTTCATGCGAGGACGCACGTTGAATGATTCGTTCATCATTTTGGACGAGGCCCAGAACACCACGTCGGAACAAATGAAGATGTTCCTCACCCGCCTGGGGTTCAACTCCAAGACGGTCGTGACGGGAGACATCACCCAGATCGACCTCCCGAGCGGGAGGAGTTCCGGGCTCATCGAAGTTCAAAAAATTCTCGAAGGCATCGAGGGCATCCGGTTCATGTATTTCACGAACCGGGATGTAGTGCGCCACAAGCTGGTTCAGCAGATCATCAAGGCGTACGAGAAATACGAGGCATCGGATGAACAACAGGAACGAAACGAGCATTAAGCTCCTGCCGAAATCGCAGTTTCAGGACCTTGATAAGGACGAGTTGCCCGAAGAGGTCTCCTCATACACGAAGTTCTATAATATGGGGCTCGCCCTGGTAACAGCGATGCTCCTCGCCTTTGTCGTGCTGCCGCGAATCCCGCTGCTCCAAAAGGGCGACATCGTGACCAAAGATATCAGCGCGCCCTATACCCTTTATATTGAATACCAGACGCCCGAGCAGACGATCATCGCCTACAAGGTCAACAAGGGCGACGTCATTGTTGAGGCGGGCCGGAGGGTCTCGGAGAAGTCAGCGAGGATCCTTGCGGAAATTGCGCGCCGCGAGGGGATCGGCACCAAGTCCCATGCGTTCCTCGGACTGACCACCCTCATCCTGATCCTGTTCTTTCTGTTCTATCAGCATATAAAGAGATACCGGCCCCAGATCATCACCGATACGCGAAAGCTCTTTCTCCTGGCATTCCTGCTCCTGGTCACCGTCATCGTCTCGCAGTTCACAAAATACGTTTTTTCGCTCATCGGCGACCCCCTGGGAGTAGATGCCTCCACCGTGGGGTTTGCCCTCCCCGTTGCCGGCGGCGCCATGCTGGTGACGCTCCTGTTCGACCTGCACCTTGCCCTGGGGTTCTCCTTCATCATCAGCATTCTCCTCGGCGTCCTGTTCCGGGGAGACCCCTTTATGCCCATCTATTATTTCGTGGGCAGCACCGTTGCGGCGCTCTGCGTGATCCAGTGCAAAAAAAGGACCGCCGTTCTCAGGGCAGGGGCCCTCACGGGGCTGTTCAACCTGATCGCAATCGCGAGCATCGACCTCTACAAGGGCGAGTGGATGTCCCACGGCCTCTATGACCTCGGGGCAGGACTGTTCGGCGCCTTCATGGTCTCCATGCTCGTGTCGCTTCTGCTCCCGTTCTACGAGGCCATGTTCGATATTGCCACGGACATCAAACTTCTCGAACTCATGGACCCCAATCAGCCGCTGCTCAAGGAACTCGTCTACAAGAGCCCCGGCACCTATCATCACAGCATCCTCATCGGAAACCTTGCCGAGGCCGCGGCCGAGGCAATCGGAGAGAACCCGCTCCTGGCGCGGGTCGGGGCGTACTATCATGACATCGGAAAAATCCGGAAACCGGAATACTTCATAGAGAACCAGCGGCCCTCGGAGAACAAGCACGACCGGCTCACGCCGTCCATGAGCAGCCTCATCATCGCGTCTCATGTCAAGGACGGGGTGGAAGTCGCCCGCGAGCACAAGCTCCCCGGCACCGTGATCGACATTATCCAGCAGCACCACGGGACGTCGCTCATCACCTACTTTTACCAGAAGGCGAAAGACCTCTACCCGTTTACGAAGATCTCCGAGGAGGATTACCGGTACCCCGGGCCTCGCCCGAGAACAAAAGTCGCGGCCATCGTGATGCTGGCCGATGCCGTCGAAGCGGCGTCACGGACCCTCGAAGACCCGACACCCCAGAGGATCCAGGCCCTTACGAACAGCGTCATTACCCGTATCTTTCTCGACGACCAGTTCAGCAAGTGTGATCTAACTCTCAGGAACCTGCGGGAGATCGCAAAGAGTTTCAACCTCATCCTGAACGGCATCTTTCACCACAGGATTCACTACCCGGGCATGGATCTCGCCGGAGAGAAAAAACGCAGTGACTATCTGGATAAAAAACAACCTGAGGAAGCAAAGACCGGCAACGGGAAGGATAAAGGCAAATCTCAGGATGCTGTTACGGAACCTCGGTCTTCATAACGCCCAGCTGAGCGTCCTCTTTGTCGGGGACCGCGCCATGCGCACGCTCAACCGCCGCTACCGGGGGATCGACAGGCCTACGGATGTTCTCTCCTTCTCCCTGCGAGAGGGAGAGTTCGCCTCTATCCGACCCGATGTTTTAGGCGACATTGTCATCAGTATCCCCGTTGCAGCGCGCCGGGCGGCGGCGGCCGGGCGCCCGCTTGCCCGAGAAATCGACCTTCTCCTGATACACGGCCTGCTCCATCTCCTGGGGTACGACCACGAGCGAGGCGGAAAAGACGCGGCAGTCATGAGAAAAAAAGAGGCGGCCCTGCTCAGGAGGCTCGCTGCATGAAACCGACATCCTGGGTCCAGAGTGCCAACCTGGCAATCGAGGGGATCATCTATTCCGTCAAGACCCAGCGGCACATGCGGTACCACCTGTTTGCCGCCGCCGCCGTGCTCATCCTGAGCCTCTTTCTGAATATTTCCCGGATCGAGTTCATCCTCCTCTGCATGGCCATCGTCATCGTCCTCGTGTCGGAAATGCTCAACACCGCCATCGAGGTCACCATTGACATGATCTCCGAAACCTATCATCCCCGCGCCAAGATCGCAAAGGACATCGCCGCCGGGGTGGTGCTCGTCGCGTCCACCGGCGCGTTGACCCTGGCATATTTGATACTCTATCCCGCGCTCAAGAGGTCTTTTGCCCGCGGGTTATGGCGCGTCGCGAAAGCTCCCAATGATGTGGTGGCCTTCGTTGCTCTCGCCGTGGTGGTCATTGTCGTGATCATCATCAAGGCGTTCCTGGGTAAGGGCGAGCCCCTCCGGGGAGGGATGCCGAGCGGCCATGCCGCGGTCTCGTTCTCCATCTGGGCCGCCGCGCTCTTTCTGACGTATTCGGCGCCCGTTGCGGTGCTGACGTTTATCCTCGCCGCCATGGTGAGCTGGAACAGATGGTCTTCGGGCATTCACCGGCCCGGCGAAGTGATCGGTGGGGCAATGCTCGGGGCAGGCATCACGGCGCTGCTTTTTTTTATTTTCAGCTGAACGAAAGCACAAGATCTTGAACCACGAAGGCAGGTCGCAAAAAACCGCATTGCTTTGTGTCTTGGCGCCGGCGGATTTTTTCCCGTGGAGGACGTATTGATCGATACTATTCTGAAGGACCTCATCGCGTCGGTAAAAGGCGCTCAGGCTGCCATCTTTCTTGACGGAGACGGCGAGGCAATTTCCAATATGGGCGATACCGTCATGGACATCAAATTACTCGGCGCATGGAAAGAATTACATCTTGACCAGATCAGGGACATCACCCGGCGGCTTGGCCTCGGAGACGTGACTGCGGTGCTGTTCACGCAGGACGAGGGGAATGCGATCATGGCCCCCGTGGTGGAGGATTACTGCTTGCTGCTCTTCCTGTCTTCTCTTGCTGATACGCAGAGCGCTATGAACAAACTGAAAGAAGCGATTGTGCTGTTGAAAAAGGACATCGAATAACGCCTTCCTGTATCTGGGATAGGCCCTTATAACTGATCAAATATCCCCAATTTTCTGAATTTTTCGTATCTCAACGCAACCAGTTCGTCCGCCGGGATCTCCCGTATTTCCGACAGGTTCCTGACGATGGCTTCTTTCAGCAGGTCCGCGGCCCTGCGGGGGTCACGATGCGCTCCTCCGACAGGCTCCTCCACAACCTCATCGATCACGTTCATCTGAAAGAGGTCCTGCGCCGTTATTTTGAGCAGTTCCGCGGCCTCATTTGCCTTTGACCCGTTGTTCCAGAGGATCGCCGCGCACCCCTCGGGCGATATCACGGAGTACGTCGAGTGCTCAAGCATGAGGACCCGGTCGGCAACGCCCAGGGCGAGCGCGCCGCCGCTCCCGCCTTCTCCAATGACCACCGAGAGGATCGGCGTTTTGAGCAGGGACATGACATAAAGGTTCCTGGCTATGGATTCTCCCTGCCCCCGCTCTTCCGCTCCGATGCCGGGATAGGCGCCGGGCGTGTCGATGAAGGTAATGAGCGGTTTCCTGAACTTCTCGGCAAACCGCATGGCGCGCAAGGCCTTGCGGTAACCCTCGGGGTTCGGCATCCCGAAGTTCCGGTAGATCTTTTCCTTGGTGGTCCTGCCTTTCTGGTGGCCGATGACCACGACGGGTGTTCCTTCAAGCCTGGCCATGCCGCAGACAATGGCGGGGTCGTCGGCAAAGGCACGGTCGCCGTGCATCTCCATGAAATCCGTGAGCATGGCCTCGGCAAGGTCAAGCGTGTAGGGGCGGTTGGGATGGCGGGAGATCAGCGCTTTTTGCCAGGGCGTGAGCCTTGAGTATATCTCGGCGCGAAGCTGGTCCGATTTCTTGTGGAGCTTGAGGATTTCTTCTTCAAGGTCGATATTGCCGTTGGACGTGAACAGCGTGAGCTCTTCAATCTTTTTTTCGAGCTCGGCAATGGGTTTTTCAAAATCCAGATATTCTTGAGCCAAATCGTACTCCTGATTGATTGACGGTAAAAGGCTTGCACGGCGCAGACGCGCCCTGTGGGACAAGGCCCTCTGAATGGAGAGTATTATCGGATATTAGTGGGTTATTGTCAAGGATTTGTTCGAAAACGGCGGATGCAGCTTCCTGGGAGTGAGATTGCAAACATCAAAATGCAACTCTCTGCGCGAGCTCGCGAGGGAAGGGGAGAGGAAAAAATTTCAAACGATGAGCCGCAACAGCTCGGTCTTCGTTTCTGTGGTTCATCTTATGTCGATGCTGTGGTGATGAGATTCATTCCAACACATGCCGAGGTTACTACAAAACTAATGGGGGATGATTTTCACGCCGCGCAAATAACGGCAACCCAATTTAACTGCAGATTACACTGCCCGCCAGATGAGGGGCGGGCAGTGCAGGCTTCAAGGTACACTTCTTAATCTCACAAATCGGAGTTCGCTCAAAAGAGGCCTAGCACACCTTCATTTTTTCTGCATCCCCGACTCTTCAGCGATCTTTTTTGCCACATACCCCATGGATTGCTTTAAGTTGTCCTCAATTTCTTTATCCCTGGGCAGTGAAGGAGGCAAACAAGAGCCGCTCGCCCCTGCGCCGTATATGCCGTTGCCGACCTCTTTGCCGGCAGGGAATTCAAAAAGCTGCCCGATGAACCACAGTTGAACCCCCTGATAGCCGACCGTATGCGAAACAGGCGCCCACATCACATAGAGGTAGTCGACACCGAGCTGCTGCTGGACATCCCTGACTTTTTTCATATCAGTCCTGGAGTAGTCCGGCTCAATATTCAAATAAGCGTATTTATAGGGGCCTTTGATGTTCGTCGGATAGGCCGGCAGGGACTGGTCGACTTTGCTTTGAGACACAACCTGAAAGCGGCTGTCGGCGCCCAGTGCGTCCGACACATATTTTGCCGCAACGACATTTACTTCATTATTCAGCCCCGCTATCACCGCCAGCGTTTTCCCTTTTGGTTTATAATCGCTCTCGGTAAGCGTAAAAGCGCTGTAGGAGCATGCCGTAAGCGAAAGAAGGAGCAGGACGGCAAAGAACGGACGTTGTACGGTTGCAGACATGGCCATCCTCCTCTATTTCCCGGGTTTTTCCGTTTTTGTTATGTCCAGAAACTTACCGGCTATTTTTTCAGCGGAATTTTTCAGCATAATGTCGATGTCCTCGCCCTCCGACCTGAACAGAAAACAGCACGACTGTCCTTTGCTGCCGTGGAACTGCGAATACCCGATGGCCTTGCTTTTCGGATATTCGACTAATCTGCCGTAGACATCTATGTGATACGATACCCGTGTGTTTGCCCCGCCATGCTGGTTGTAGGTTGTCGTTACCATCCTGCCGAGGTTTTCACCCCAAACGACAAACAGGTAATCCGTCTTAAGCTGCGCCTGCAGCGCATCTATTCGGCCTTTGTTCCCAGGAGAGACCCATGCCGGATTTTTGTTGTCCAAAGACGGGGCGGATTCCTTCATGAGAGCATAGGGGTAGCCGGGTGCTCGTCTGCCGATCTCCTCCTGACTCATGACGCGAAACGTACTTCTCTGTTTGAGTTCCTGAGTAAGCAGCTCTGCGAGCCTGTTACAGGCCTCGTTATTTGTTCCGCTCGCTACCGCCAATGTGCCTGGTTTAACCTTGTAGTTCTCTTCCACAAGGGCAAAGGGCACCCCGCAACCGCCGAGAACGGCAAAGGCAACAATTACGATACTGATACGCAAAATCCCCAGACTACCAGCTTTCTTCATCCTCTTCCTCCTGAAATAAAAAAAATATGGTGCCGCTGACCGGAATTGAACCGGTACGGGAGTCGCCCCCCGAGGGATTTTAAGTCCCTTGCGTCTGCCAATTCCGCCACAGCGGCATGTGTTCATACGAAATATGTAGTACATTAAATAAAAACAGGTGGATTTGTCAAGCAGAATCAACAAGTGTGCACGTCCTCGAACCGTCTGGCGGGGCAAAGAAGGAAGGAGAGACGAACGCTGGGACGAGTGCAACGGGTGAAAAACCGTTATTTATTTCAAGCTTGAAAGATAATCTGCGAGGTCCTGGATGTCCTGCTCGGGGAGATCGGCAAAGGACGCCCCGTTATGAGGCATGAGGTCGGCAGGAGGGGACGAGGTCGTCCCCGGTCACCGCCGAAAGGTGAATCTCATTCCATTGAGATCGCGATCACGGGACAGCTGTCCACTGCCTGCTGACAATCGCAGGTATCGCAGGCGTTGGGATTGATGACCCACGCCTTGTCCTCACGAAGTTCAAAAACCTTGGGGCAGAGCTCGGCGCAGAGCCCGCAGCCGATGCAGAGGTCCATGTCAACTTTCGGGGCAGCCATGATCATTACGTTCCTTTCTTTATCAATGAGGTTTCGATGAAGTTTACGGAGATGAAGTTTGCCGTGGCCGGTCCAATGCTGAGCGTACAGCCTTCAATCCGGCCAGGATAATACATCCATTTCCAGACGATTTCAAGTTTTTTATAAACGATATCCGCAACGTGCGCTATGACGCAGGTCATACCCGAGAGCAAGAATCGTTCGCCCTTCTGCATCTGCGCCGAAAATTATCTTTACAAATGCGGGGTTTTTGCATATAATGAGGCCGAAATGGACTTCAAAAAGATCCTGTTTTTCAAGCCTGGTGCAATCGGCGATTTTCTCCATGCGCTCCCTGCTCTCACGGCTTTGAAGAAGAAGTTTCCCGCAGCGCAGGTCACCGTTGTGGTCACTCCGGAAGTGGAGCCGCTCATCCTGGGAACACATCTCGCAGACAGCGTGCTCGTATTCGACAAATCGTTTCTTAAAAAACGTTTCCGGCATTTTCTGGATTTCGGGCTGGGCCTGAGACGCCAACACTATGACCTCGTTGTTGACATGCAGCCTTCCCTGCGGTCCCTTGTGCTCAGACTGCTGATGGGCGCGAAGAGGACGCTCGTCTACCGGAAGCAGAAGAAGGTGCGAAGGGGTGAGCGACGCCTGCACGCTGCTGAAAATTTTATGGTGACGCTCAGGCCCATCGGCATCCATGACCGCGTGGAAGAGATATCGTTGCCGGTAAAGCCCGAAGCGAGAGAAGTCGTTGGCCGCTTTCTGTCCCAACAGGGTGTTGAAGGAGACAGCCTGCTGATTGCGCTGAATTGCAGTGTGGGCGCTGCAAGACCTGCGCGCAACTGGCATACCGAGCGTTTCGCATCGCTCGGGGACAGGCTGGTTGAAGAACTCGGCGCGGCAGTGGTCTTCGTGGGAGGAAAAGAGGACAGGGATATTGTAGCGGCCGTCATAGCGTCGATGAAGAACAGGGCTATTTCTGCGGCCGGAATGCTCTCGCTTTCCGACACAGCTGCCCTCCTGTCGCGCTGCGCCTGCCTCGTCAGTTCCGATACAGGGCCGCTCCATCTGGCGACGGCGGTACATACCCCGGTAGTGGGGCTCTACGGCTCCACGGATCCCCGGCGCACGGGCCCGGTGGGCCACCGGCAGCGCGTTCTGATAAAAGGTCTTTCCTGCGTCCCTTGTGAAGCAAAGGACTGCCCCCTCGGCACCAGGGCATGTATGGCGGCAATTACGGTGGACGAAGTATTTCAAGCGGTCAGGAGCATGGTCGCATGCGAATAAGTTCTCTGGCACTTCTTATTGGCGCGTGGGCGCTGTTCTCTCATGCGGCGCTTGCCGAGCCGCCTGAAAAGCATGGGAATAATATAAAAACGATAAACCGCGCTTTCCACTCGGGAGAGAAGCTGACCTACAGCATCAGTTGGTCCAAGATCCTCCAGGCCGGCGTCGCCGTCATGGAAGTGAGGGCGGAAACGACAACCGAGGGGGGAAAAACGTACCGTATTACCTCCAGCGCAAAGACTGTCGGCATTGTTTCGACCTTGTATTCGGTCAGGGACACGGTGCAGAGCATCATGGAAGCCGAGGGGCTGAGCAGCCTCTGGTTCAGCCTGGATCAGAAGCACGGAAAGAGAAAGAAACACCGCGAGATGACCTTCGATCACGCAAAGGGGATTGTGAGACTGGTCACGGACGGCAAGGAAGAGACCTTTGAGATACCGCCGCGGGTTCAGGATTCCCTGTCGTCCCTTTACTACCTGAGGACGAGGCAGGACTTCAGCAATGAAACGCCGATCGTGATCGACGTGCATGACGGCGGAAAGAACTGGTCCGTGGAGATACAGGTCCTCGGCAGGGAAAAGCTCAAGACCCCCCTCGGGGAATTCGATACCATCAAGGTAAGAACATACCCCAAGTATGAAGGGGTGTTCATGCATAAAGGCGAGATATTCATCTGGCTCACCGATGACGCCAGGAAGGTGCCGCTTCTCATGAAGAGCAAGATCGCCATCGGCTCCGTCATTGCCACGCTCACGGAACTGAAGCAGGGAGAAGAAGCACCATGATTGCGAAAACCGGATCGAAACGCCTCCTACAGTACATCGACCGTTTCCCCAAGGCCCGCATCCTGGTGGTCGGCGACATGATGCTGGACCACTACATCTGGGGAAACGTCTCGCGCATCTCGCCGGAAGCGCCGGTGCCCGTGGTGCACGTCACGAAAGAGACCGTGCTCCTCGGAGCGGCCGCCAACGTGGTGAACAACGTCCATGCTCTCGGCGGAAGCGTGCGCGTGTGCGGCGTGATCGGCCATGACGACGCGGGGAGACAGCTCTCCCACATGCTCCGCGCCAAGGGCATCCCTGCTGACGGACTCATTGTCGAAAGCGGCAGACCAACCACGATCAAAACGCGCGTCATCGCACACAGCCAACAGGTCGTGCGCTTCGACCGGGAGACGAAGGACGGGATCGACCGGGACACCCATAGAAGGATCTATGATGCCGTCAAACAGCACGTGGATGACGGGCTTGACGCCATCATCCTCTCTGATTACAGCAAAGGAGTGGTCACCAAGGAGCTGGTCAGGGACATCGTCAAGCTGACGAGCAAGCGCGACCTTATCGTGTCCGTCGACCCCAAGGTGAACCACTTCGGCATTTACAGCGGAGTCACCATCCTCACACCGAACACCAAGGAGGCGTCCCTTGGCTCCAAGATTGAGATCGAAAGCGAAAAGAGCCTGCTCAAGGCCGGCACTGCCCTGCTGAAGCGGCTCAAGTGCAAGGCCGTTCTTATCACCCGGGGTGAACAGGGCATGAGCCTCTTTGAACGGGGAGGCAGGATCACCCACATCCCGACGGTGGCGCGGGAGGTCTTCGACGTTACCGGCGCGGGCGATACGGTGATCAGCACGCTCACCCTTGCCATGGCCGCCGGCGCACCCATGGTGGACGCGGCCCGGCTCTCGAATGTCGCCGCCGGCATCGTTGTGGCGGTGGTGGGAACGGCAACGGTGAACCCGGAGGAACTGAAGAAAAGGATCATGAACATGTGAGTGAGCGCTGTCATGGCGCTGATGTATTGTTTACCGTACCGTGAGGAATACTGATTGAGGGAGCGTTGTATGAAAGGCATCATCCTGGCGGGCGGCAGCGGAACGCGACTCTACCCTCTTACGCGGGGAGTATGCAAACAGCTGCTGCCGATCTACGACAAACCCATGATCTATTATCCGCTCTCCGTGCTGATGCTTGCGGGGATCCGTGACATTCTCATTATTTCAACCCCCGGCGACCTGCCGCGGTTCAGGGACGTCTTCGGCGACGGCTCGGAACTTGGACTGAGATTTTCCTATGCCGTGCAGTCGCGTCCCAACGGCATCGCCGAGGCGTTCACCATCGGCGAGAAGTTCATCGGCAGGGACGCCGTCTGCCTGGTCCTGGGAGACAATATCTTCTTCGGTCACGGCCTCACGGAGCTGCTCAAAAAAGCGGTGAACCAGGTCGCATCAGCCGGCGGTGCAACGATATTCGGATACTCTGTGGGAGATCCTGAACGTTACGGCATCGTGGAGTTCGATACCACGGGAAACGTGCTGTCCATTGAGGAAAAACCAAAACACCCGAAGTCCCGCTATGCGGTGACGGGCCTGTATTTTTACGACAATGACGTTGTCGGTATAGCAAAGAACATAAAGCCTTCGGGGCGCGGAGAGCTCGAAATAACCGACGTGAACAACGTTTACCTGGCGAAGAAAAAGCTCAGTGTCGAGCTCATGGGCAGAGGCTATGCCTGGCTCGACACCGGGACCCATGAAAGCCTGCTCGAGGCCGGCGAGTTCATCGCGACCATTGAAAAACGACAGGGACTCAAGATCGCCTGCATCGAAGAAATTGCTTACAATCTGGGTTACATCGATAAAAGCGCGCTGCTGCGGGCGGCGGAACGTCTCCGGAAAAACGGATACGGGGAATATCTTCTCCGGATAGCCGAGCAGGGAGCCTCCGATGCCCTTTGAGTTCGAGCGACTGGAGATACCGGGTCCCGTGCTGGTCAGGCCGCGGGTGTTCGATGACGGCCGGGGGGTTTTCCTCGAGCTTTACAAACATGCCGACTTTGTCCGCGCCGGCATAGGGGAGCATCTGGTCCAGGACAACTATTCAACGTCAACGAAGGGAGTGCTGAGAGGACTCCACTATCAGAAGCACCCGAAGGCGCAGGGTAAGCTCGTCTCCTGCATACAGGGCAGAGTTTACGACGTGGCCGTGGACATCCGCAGGGGCTCTCCCCATTACCGGAAGTGGGTAGGCCTGGAGCTGTCCGAAGAGAACAGACATATGCTCTTTGTGCCGCCCGGCTTCGCCCATGGCTTTCAGGTCACCAGCGATACGGCGGCGGTGCTGTACAAGTGCACTGAGGAATATTCGCCGGCCGACGAGCGGGGCGTCATCTGGAGCGACCCCGAAATCAACATCGCCTGGCCGATCAAAGACCCCCTGCTGTCGGGCAAGGATGCAATGCTTCCTTTGTTGAAAGATGCTGATAATAATTTTGTATTTACCGCTTCCCCATGAGATATCTTATCACCGGCAAAAACGGGCAACTGGCCCGGGCGTTCATCAAGAAGTTCGAGAAACAGTCAATCGACTTCAGCGCACCCGATGAATCTCGGCTCGACATTACCAATGCCGCCGCCGTTGCCGACGCCGTTGCCGCTTATACACCGGATGTCATTGTGAATTGTGCGGCGTACAATCTCGTCGACAGGGCCGAGCAGGAGCAGGGAAGGGCGTTTGCGGTAAACGCATCGGGGCCGAAGCATCTGGCGCAGGCGGCCGCCCGGCAGAAGGCGATTCTCGTCCATTTCGGGTCCGATTATGTTTTCGACGGGACGAAAGAGAACGGCCTGTACGAAGAAGATGACCAGGTAAACCCGCTCAATGAATACGGGAAGAGCAAACGCTCCGGAGAAGACCTTGTCCGGGAGGCGTGCGGGAATTTCCTTATCTTCAGGCTGAGCTGGGTCTACGGCGCAGGGAAGCAAAATTTTATCCATAAGCTCAAGGAATGGGCGAGGGACAGCGAATACCTGAAGATCGCCTGCGATGAGTTCTCGGTGCCGACCTGTGTTGATACCGTCGTGGACGTCACGCTGAGGTCCCTTGATCAGGGCCTCCAGGGACTGTACCATTTAACGAACAGCGGCTTCTGTTCCCGGTACGAGTGGGCGAGATTCATTGCCGGCCGTCTCGGCATACACAAGTTCATCAGGCCCGTGTCCATGGACAGTTTTAATCTTCCGGCCAAACGGCCGAAGTTCTCCGCCATGAACAACGCCAAGCTGTCCGGCGCGCTGAACGTCGCTATTCCGGCGTGGGAAGCGGCGGTCGAAGCATTTATGCGGGAAGAACATTTTGCATCATGAGTAAAAACCACGATCGAACAGATAAGGGCGATGCTCCCGAGGCCTTGACCCCGTCATCAGCGAACATCCTGGTGACCGGCGGCGCGGGATTTATCGGTTCCAATTTCATCCGTCATGTCCTGGGAAGAACGGATTTTACCGGCACGGTCGTCAATTACGACACGCTGACCTACGCCGGCAATCTCATGAGCCTGGCGGATATTGCCGGGACATTCGGCGGAAAGAGCTATTTTTTCGAGCGGGGCGACATACGCGATTTCGATAAGGTCACCGCGGCATTCGGCAAATACCGGATCAACGCAGTGGTCCACTTTGCCGCCGAAAGCCACGTTGACCGTTCCATTTTCGGACCAAAAGATTTTGTAGAGACGAACATCAACGGCACCTTCAGCCTGCTCGAAGCCGCCCGCCGGTCCTGGGGAACGAGGAAGGACGTCCGGTTTCACCATATCAGCACCGATGAGGTCTACGGTTCGCTCGGCGATAATGGTTTCTTCTTCGAAACGACTCCTTATGATCCGCGAAGTCCCTATTCGGCCTCCAAGGCGGCGTCAGACCATCTCGTGAGAGCATATTTTCATACCTATGGGCTGCCGGTCACAATTTCCAACTGTTCCAATAATTACGGACCATACCAGTTCCCGGAGAAACTGGTCCCTCTCATGATCGTGAACGCCGTTGAGGGCAAAGATCTGCCGCTCTACGGAGACGGCAAAAACGTGCGCGATTGGCTGTATGTGGATGATCACTGTGAAGCGCTCTGGCTCATATTGGAAAAAGGCGCCGCGGGTGAGACCTATAATATCGGCGGCGAGTGCGAAAAGCGCAACAGGGACGTCGTGAATACCATCTGTGAGCTCCTGGAGGAACTCTATCCTCTCAGGGAAAATATCCCCATCCGGAAGCGAACACCGCCTGTTCACCGGTACAAGGATTTGATCACCTTCGTACCCGACCGTCCCGGCCACGACAGACGGTACGCAATCAACTGCGAAAAGATCAAAAAAGATCTCGGCTGGAAGCCAAAATACGCCTTTGCAGACGGCCTGAAGGATACGATATCGTGGTATATCAAAAATGCGAACTGGGTGAGCAGTGTGAGAACCGGCGAATATAAGACGTGGATCGAAAAAAATTATACGGGCCGGCTTTGAATCGTTTTGCCATTCTGTAAAATGCACGAGGGAGGAATATGAAAATTTCCGTCATCGGCACCGGCTACGTTGGACTGGTGACCGGCACCTGCCTGGCTGAGAGCGGCAACGATGTCGTCTGCATGGATATCGATGCTCGCAAGATCGAGGCGCTCAATTCCGGCCAGGTGCCCATCTACGAGCCGGGGCTGGAGGAACTCATCAAAAGAAATACCGCCCATGGCAGGCTCTCGTTCACGACGGACATGGCCGGTGCGGTGAAGACTTCGGACCTCATCTTTATCGCCGTGGGGACCCCCCCGGGAGAGGACGGCTCGGCTGATCTTAAGCACGTGCTCGGAGCGGCACGGGAGATCGGCGCCCACATGAACGGCCACAAGATCATCATCAATAAGAGTACGGTGCCGGTGGGCACGGGGGGCAGGGTGAGGGCGGCCGTTGCCTCGAGAACAAAGCACAAATTCGATGTGGTCTCAAACCCCGAATTTCTGAAGGAAGGCGCCGCCATCGAGGACTTCATGAAGCCGGACCGCGTGGTCATCGGGGCGGAAAATCCGAAGGCCGCCGAGATCATGCAAGAACTCTACGCGCCCTTCGTACGCACAGGCAAACCCATCCTCATCATGGACATCAGAAGCTCAGAAATGACAAAATATGCGTCCAATGCCCTGCTCGCGACCAAGATATCCTTTATCAACGAGATGGCAAACATCTGCGGCAGTCTGGGCGCGGATATCGACCACGTGCGCAAGGGAATGGGATACGACAAGCGCATCGGCTTCGAATTCCTGTTTCCGGGGGTAGGGTACGGCGGATCGTGCTTTCCCAAGGACGTCAAGGCCCTGGTCCAGATCGCAAAAGAGCAGGGGATCGATGCAAAGGTGCTTAAGTCCGTCGAGGCGGTGAATGAACGCCAGAAGACGGTCCTTTCTGAATTCGTCATCAATCACTTTCACACAAAGGGCCCGAAAAAAGGCGGCCGGAGCGGAAAACCCCTCGCCGGAAGAACCATCGCCGTCTGGGGACTCTCGTTCAAGCCTCGCACCGACGATATGCGCGAGGCGCCGTCGGTGGTCATCATCAATCATCTCGTGCGCGCCGGTGCGAAGATCAAGGCCCATGATCCCGTGGCCATGAACGAGGCGTACAAAATATTTAAAAACAAAATAGAGCTCCTGGACGACAGCTATGAAGCCCTCCGCGGGGCTGACGCCCTGGCGCTGGTGACGGAGTGGAACGAGTTTCGCACTCCCGATTTCCAACGGATGAAAAAACTCATGAAAACGCCGGTCATCTTCGACGGCAGAAACATTTACAGCCGGGAAGAGCTGCGGAAAATGGGATTCACCTATTACGGCATAGGAAGAAGATGACAAACGCATCGGCAGTCGTCTTACGGTAACGATGCCCGTATCGTAGTTCGGTAAACGGTAGCGTCTTTAAACGATCGACGTAGCCGTAAGACGCAACGGGCGTCGTGACCGTAACCGTCACGGTCGTCCCAGAAAGAGGAATAAACATGAGAATACTCGTAACCGGCGGCGCCGGATTTTTAGGATCGCATTTATGTGAACGGCTGCTCAAAGAAGGGCATGAGGTGCTCTGTCTGGACAATTTTTTCACGGGCAGGAAAAAGAACATCCAGGATCTCATGAAGCATTCCGGCTTCGAACTGGTGCGCCACGACGTTGTTCAGCCCATCCTCCTGGAGGTGGACAAGATTTATCATCTGGCCTGCCCTGCCTCGCCGGTGCACTACCAGTATAATCCGGTCAAGACCATCAAAACGAACGTTATCGGTACGCTCCATATGCTCGGCCTGGCAAAACGAGTAAAGGCAAGGATGCTCCTCGCATCCACTTCGGAGGTATACGGCGACCCGGCGGAGCACCCTCAGAAAGAAACCTACTGGGGCAATGTGAATCCCATCGGCATCAGGAGCTGCTATGATGAGGGCAAGCGCGTGGCCGAGACCTTCACCATGGACTATCACCGCCAGAACAAGGTGGACGTCAAGATCGTGCGTATCTTCAATACCTATGGACCGCGCATGCTTCCTGACGACGGGAGGGTGGTGAGCAACTTCATCGTCCAGGCGCTCAAAGGCGAAGACATTACCGTCTACGGAGACGGCTCCCAGACCCGCTCCTTCTGCTACGTCGACGACCTCATCGACGGTATGGTGCGCATGATGGAGAGCGAAAACTTCATCGGCCCGGTGAACATCGGGAACCCCGAGGAGTATACCATCCTCGACCTCGCCAGGAAGATCATTGCCATGACAGACTCGAAGTCCAAGATCGCCCGGAAGCCGCTGCCATCCGACGACCCCACGCAGCGCAAGCCCGATATTACGCTGGCAAAGCAGAAGCTCAACTGGAATCCGGCCGTCAGCGTCGATGAAGGGCTGAAGAAAACGATCGAGTATTTCAAAAAGGAATTGTCGGCATAGGGGCATAAGGGCATCGGGCATATAGCCATACGTCTCCACGTTCTGCGCCATGCTCTATGCTCCTTCTATGAATCGTCCATGAGTTGCGCTCACAAAGGGGAATGAAAATTGATATTTATTCGGCTACCTGACCATCACCCTCCCCAACCCAATACAACTCCCCTCACCCCTACCCCTCTCCCCCAGTGGGAGAGGGAAAAAGGGAGAGGGGGCTTATCATTGGAGGGGCTACGACGTACTCCCTCTCCCCTCCGAGGGAGAGGGCTGGGGTGAGGGGGATTTTCCGGTGAAAGATAAACAGACATCCATCATCGCCATTATTCCCGCCCGGTACGGCTCCACCAGGTTCCCCGGGAAATCCCTGGCCCTGATCAAGGGCAAATCCATGATCCAGTGGGTCTACGAGCGCACGAAGCGTTCACGCCTTGTCAACAGGGTCATTGTCGCCACCGATGACGACCGTATTCTCAAAGCAGTGGCCGCTTTCGGCGGTGAAGGAGTGATGACCTCACCGGAGCACGCAACCGGCACGGACAGGATTGCAGAAGTGGCAAAGAACCTGGACTGCACGCTCGTGGTCAATGTTCAAGGGGATGAGCCCTTGATCCATCCCGATATGATCGACCAGGCCATTGCACCCATCGCGGACGATGCCTCCATCCCCATGGGTACGCTCTGCAGAAAAATAGAAGACCGGGATGAGGCCTTTGATCCCAATGTGGTGAAAGTGGTGCGCGACGGTAAAGGCTTCGCCCTCTATTTCTCGCGCGCGCCCATTCCCTGGGACAGGGACCAATGGGCGGGCAAAAACTGTCTCAGCGACCTGCCCCTCGCCGGTCCCCTGTACAAGCATATCGGCCTGTACGTATACCGCAGGGATTTTCTGATCACTTTCGCGGGCATGCCCCAGACCACGCTCGAAGGTATTGAGAAACTGGAACAGCTCCGGGCCTTGGAACAGGGGTATAAGATTAAAGTTGTCGAAACCCGGCATGAATCCTTTGGTGTTGACATCCCCGGGGATTTGGGTAAAATATTGAAGCGTTTGGATGAAAGCAGGGAATAGGATGGCTGAGAAAAAGACAAGAACGAAATATATTTTCATAACCGGCGGCGTGGTGTCGTCCCTCGGCAAAGGGCTGGCAGCGGCTTCCATCGGGGCGCTCCTGGAGAGCAGGGGGCTCAAGGTAACGTTCCTGAAACTCGATCCCTATATCAACGTGGACCCCGGCACCATGAGCCCCTTCCAGCACGGCGAGGTATTCGTGACCGACGACGGCGCCGAGACCGACCTTGACCTGGGGCACTACGAGCGCTACTCCAACGTCACCATGGGCCAGAAGAACAACTATACCTCCGGAAGGATCTATTACAACGTCATCACCAAGGAGCGCAGAGGAGATTACCTCGGCGGCACAGTCCAGGTAGTGCCGCACATCACCGACGAGATCAAACGCGCCATCACCGACCTTTCCAATGACGAGGACGTCGTGATCGTAGAAATCGGCGGGACCATCGGCGACATCGAGAGCCTGCCGTTCCTCGAAGCCATCCGGCAGCTCCGGTACGGGCTGGGCAAGCAGAATGTCCTTTACATCCACCTCACCCTCGTGCCGTTTATCAGGGCCGCCGATGAGCTCAAGACGAAACCGACACAGCACAGCGTCAAGGAACTCCTGTCCATCGGGATCCAGCCGAACATCCTTCTTTGCCGGAGCGACCGCCCCATCCCCCGGGAAATGAAAAAGAAAATAGCCCTCTACTGCAACGTAGAGGAGAACGCCGTCATCACGGCCCAGGACGTTGAGACCATTTATGAAGTGCCGCTTCACCTCCACGAAGAGGGCCTTGACGACCGGATCCTGGAGGCCCTCGACATAAAAGCCCCGAATAATGACCTCAAAACGTGGGAAGAGATCGTCCGGAGGGTCAAACATCCGTCCAAAAATGTCACCATAGCCCTCGTGGGCAAGTATATCGAGCTCAAGGAGGCGTATAAGAGCCTCTGCGAGGCGCTCACCCACGGCGGCATCGCCAATGAATCCAAAGTGTCCATCTGCTGGGTGGACTCGGAGGATATCGAGAGCAAGGGCGCAGCGGAAATGCTCAAGGGTATGGATGGAATCCTTGTACCGGGAGGCTTCGGCATCCGCGGTGTTGAGGGAAAAATAGCGGCGGTCAGGTACGCGCGGGAGGGCAAAATCCCCTACTTCGGCATCTGTCTCGGCATGCAGTGCGCGGTCATTGAGGTTGCGCGGGACCTCGCAGGACTGCAGAATGCCAACAGCTCGGAATTCGATCAGGCGACGCCCCATCCCGTGATCTACCTGATAGAGCAGTGGTATGACTACCGGACCAAAACCATTCAAAAGCGGGACATCACCTGCGACAAGGGCGGCAGCATGCGCCTGGGAGCATACCCGTGCAATATTGAGAAGGGGACGCTTGCCTATCAGGCCTATGGACGCCAGGAGATTTCCGAGCGCCACCGGCACCGGTACGAGTTCAACATCAAGTACAAAGAGGCCCTGAAGGCCGCGGGCCTCGTGATCAGCGGCGTTTCGCCCGACAAGGAGCTGGTGGAGATCGTGGAGCTGAAAGACCATCCCTGGTTCCTGGGCTGCCAGTTCCACCCCGAGTTCAAGTCACGGCCGCGCAGCCCCCATCCGCTCTTTACGTCGTTCATCGGCGCGGCCCTCAAGAACAAAGAACAGGGGAAAAAATCATCGTGACACGGGAAATCGTCATACGCCAGGTAACCATCGGCGGCAACAGGCCCTTCGCCTTGATTGCCGGTCCATGCGTCATCGAGTCCGAACGGACGACGCTCGAGGCGGCGGAAAGCCTGAAACGGATCACCGCGGACCTCCGTATTCCGTTCATCTTCAAGTCCTCCTACGACAAGGCGAACCGCAGCTCCGTCAAGTCCTACCGCGGCCCCGGATTGAAAGAGGGGCTGAGGATCCTTGCCAGGGTCAAAAAAGAGCTGGACCTGCCGCTCCTTTCCGATGTTCACCGCTTTGAGGAGATCGGCCCCGCAGCCGAGGTGCTCGACGTCATCCAGGTCCCCGCGTTCCTCTCCCGCCAGACCGACCTCCTCGTGGAGGTCGCTAAAACGGGCAGGGTCGTCAACATCAAAAAGGGCCAGTTCCTCGCGCCCTGGGACATCAAGAATGCCGCGGAAAAGGCGGCGTCCACGGGAAACACCAATATCCTCATCACCGAGCGGGGCGTGTCCTTCGGCTACAACAATCTGGTGGTCGACATGCGTTCTCTGCCCATCATCCGCAGCCTCGGCTTGCCCGTGGTGTTCGACGCCACGCACTCGGTGCAGCTCCCGGGCGCAGGCGGCACGGCCTCGTCCGGAGACCGGCAGTTTGTTTCTCATCTGACGCGGGCCGCCGTCGCGGCAGGGGTCGACGCCCTGTTCATGGAAGTCCACGCCTGTCCGGACAAAGCCCTCTGCGACGGGCCGAACATGCTGAGCCTCGATGAGCTGCCGGCGCTCCTCAAGCAGGCGCAGGAGATAGACAGGATCGTGAAATGAGCATCGATCAGGCAAAAAGAGTTCTGCGAATAGAGGCTGACGCTGTTGCGGCGCTGATCAACCGCGTTGATGAACGGTTCGAGCAAGCCGTTGACATGATCATGAACTGCAAGGGCCGGGTCGTGGTGACGGGCATGGGCAAGTCGGGGCTTATCGGGAAGAAAATAGCCTCCACCCTCGCGTCAACGGGCACGCCGGCCCTCTTCCTCCATCCGGCGGAGGGCATCCATGGAGACCTCGGCATGGTGACGAGAGGGGACACGGTGATCGCCCTGTCCAACAGCGGCGAGACCGAAGAAATCGCACGGATGCTGCCGTCATTGAAACGGATCGGGATAAAAATCATCGCCCTCACCGGCAACACCGAATCAACCCTGGCAAAGAACAGCGACGTGGTCATCGACGTAGGCGTAAAGGAAGAGGCGTGCCCGCTCGGTCTTGCGCCCACGGCGAGCACCACCGCCACCCTTGCCATGGGCGATGCTCTGGCAGTGGCGCTCCTGGACAAGCGCGGGTTCAAGGAGGAGGACTTCGCCTGCTTCCATCCCGGCGGGGCCCTCGGGAAGCGGCTGCTGCTCCGCGTGAAGGACATTATGCACACGGGAGCTGCCGTTCCCGCGGTCTCTGAGGAGACGATGATCAAGGACGCCATTTACGAGATCTCGTCCAAGAAGATGGGAGTCACCTCGGTCCTGAACTCCTCCGGCAGACTGGTAGGGGTCATCTCCGACGGGGACCTCCGCCGCTGGATGGAAAAGACCGAAAAGAGCGGAGAAAACCTCCTTGCCAAAAAAGCCGGGGACATCATGACCAAGAACCCGAAGGTCATCGGACAGGACGCGCTGGCTGCCGAGGCCGTGGCGGTTATGGAGAACAGCTCCATCACCTGCCTTATTGTTACGGAACCCGAGGGCAAACCCGAAGGCGTGATCCACCTCCATGACCTGCTGAAGGCAGGAGTGGTGTAACAATAAACTCAAAATTCAAAATGAAAAATTCAAAATTGGGCAGTAAAACAACGCAGAGCCTCCAGTCAAAAGCGAAAAAGATCAAGCTCCTCCTCCTCGACGTGGACGGAGTGCTGACGGACGGGCGGATCATCCTTGACAACCAGGGGAACGAATACAAGGCGTTTCACGTGCGCGACGGACATGGCATCAAGCTCGCCCAGAAGGCCGGCATCATGGTAGGCATCATCACCGGCAGGATTTCCGAGGTCGTAAACGTCCGTGCCCGGGAGCTGGGCATTCAGGAAGTTCACCAGGGCGCGCACGAAAAGATAGCCGTGTATGACGCGCTCCTTTCAAAATATGGCTTCCGTGACGACGAAGTTGCCTACATCGGCGATGATATCGTCGATTCCGATATATTCAAACGCGCAGGCATCGCCGCGGCAGTGGCGGACGCCGACCCCGCGGTGAAGCCCCAGGTGGACCTGGTCACCAAGGCCGCCGGGGGCAGGGGCGCCGTGCGCGAGGTCATCAACCTGATCCTGAAAAGTCAGGAGAAATTGCCCATTTCATGAATCACAGGATAGAGAACATGAGAAAGCGGTTCTCCCGCATCTCTCTGATATGGTTTACCAGGATTCTCCGGCTTCTTTCAAAACTTGTCCCGTACCGGCTGGGCGTCGTGATGGGCGGAATCCTCGGGTTGGCGGCATACTATGTGCTTCCCAGGAACCGCAAGAGGGCCATTGCGCACCTTACGCCCGTATTCGCAGAAAAAGGGGACGCATGGATAAAGCGTACTGCAAGGCGGACTTTCATTCATCTCGGAAAATCGCTTCTTGAGGTCATGCTCATAACGCCCCGTCGGCTTTCCCGGATCGTTGAATTCAGGGGATTCGAGAACCTCAGGAACGCGACAGAGCAGGGCAGGGGAGTAATCTATGTTACCGGCCACCTGGGCAACTGGGAATTGATGGGAGCTGCTGTCGCGGCGCGATTGCCTCTGAGCGTCGTCGCAACGCCCATAGAACCGAAACCGGTGAACGATATGATCGTAGGGCTCCGGGCCGGCATGGGAGTGAGGACCATCCTCAGGAGCAGGCCGGGCGCGTCCCGGGAGTTGATACGGATATTTAAGGAAAATCGCGTCCTCGGAATACTTATAGACCAGGACACGGAGGTGGAGAGCGCCTTCGTTGACTTCATGGGCCGGCCTGCCTGGACCCCCACGGCGGCCGCCCAAATGGCCTTTAAATTCAATGCGCCCGTCGTGTTCGGTTACATTCGGCGGGAAAACAACAATAAACATGCGATAACCATAAAAGGGCCGCTGAACCTTATACGAACGGGCGATGAGACAAAAGACATCGTCGCCAACACCGCTCTGCTCACCAAAATGATAGAAGACTGCATCGTGCAACAGCCCGAACAGTGGGTCTGGATGCATCGCAGATGGAGACGACAGCCATGAATATACCGAACCTTCTTTCGATCAGCAGGATTCTCACCGTACCCCTGTTCATCATCCTCATGCTGGAGCCCACGCCGTTCCGCGCTCTCGTCGCGGCCATCATCTTCTCCCTTGCCTCGGCCACGGACTGGCTCGACGGCTACCTCGCGCGGAGATGGGGCCAGGTGACCAAAATCGGAAAACTGCTTGACCCCATTGCAGATAAGATCCTCGTGACATCGGCGCTCATCATGCTCGTGGACATCAATAAAGACGTCCATTCCTGGATAGCCATCGTAATCATCGGAAGGGAATTCGCCGTTACGGGACTTCGCGCCATCGCTTCGAGCGACGGCATCGTCATCCCCGCAGAAACCACAGGCAAATACAAAACGGGCGCCCAGATCACAGCCGTCATCTCCCTGGTGCTGAATTACCATCTGGAGACCATCTGGATGTCGGAGTTGGGAATTATCGCGCTCTGGATAGCCATGCTCCTGGGGGTCTACTCTGCGGTACAATACTTCGCCCGCTATTGGAAGAAGTTGAAATAATCCATGAACGCCATCCCGAAAATCATTACGATCGTTATTGCATACCTCCTCGGCGCCGTGCCCTTTGGGCTGCTCTTCACCAGGATTTTTTCCGGCATCGATGTGCGCTCTGTCGGGAGCGGCAATATCGGGGCAACAAACGTCCTTCGCGCTGCGGGAAAAAAAGCGGCGATCTTCACGCTGCTCGCGGATGCGCTTAAAGGACTCCTGCCCGTCCTGGCAGTCAGGGCGCTTTTCCAGGATGACTCAGTGACCGTCCTTACCGGCGCGGCGGCGATCCTCGGACACAACTTTCCCGTCTATCTCCGGTTCAAGGGGGGCAAAGGGGTGGCCACGAGCTTCGGCGTGGTTCTGGCCGTATCACCCTGGATCGGGCTTGCCAGCCTGCTCACGTGGCTCGCGGCGGCGGCCTGGCGCTATTCATCTCTCTCAGCGCTCATCGCCTATGCCCTCTATCCGGTGCTGACATTCCTGTTCCGTCCCGACTCAAGACCTCTGGGACTGCTTTCGCTCTTTGTCTCCGGAATGATCTACTACCGCCACCGGGACAACATCAAACGGCTCTTCGCCGGTACTGAGTCGAAAATAGGGGAGAAAAAGTAGCGATGTAGAGCGAGCCGACCGTGTCGGCGTAATCCACGGCAACGCCGTTGCCTTGGTCCAAAAATTATGAAAAAAATCCTCTGGTGGTTGCCCACGATAATCTATATTTCGCTGATTCTTACTCTGTCCTTCAAACCCGCGCCGAAGCTTCCGTCTGTAGGCCAAATCGATAAACTTGCTCATGCCTCAGCCTATGCGCTCCTGGCATTTCTCTCAGCTCTGTCTTTTGCCCGTACCGGATTCAAACGAACCGTTCTTCCGGCTGTAAGTCTGGCCGTTCTCGTCGGGGCTGGTGACGAGTTTTTCCAGGCTTTCAACCCTGTACGGACATCGAGCTTGTACGATCTTATGGCAGACGGGGCCGGCGCTCTTATCGGAGTTGCAATAAGTCGGAAGATACTGAGGAGAAAAATTCGATCAATTTGATCTGAGGATGAATGCGTTCATGAAAAAATCACTCTTGGCATCGGGAATCGTTGCTCTGGCATTTTTCTTCTCCGCGCCTCTTTCGGCCGAAGAACTCGAGATGGTGAACCGTCCGGTTAACGCAGCCGGGCTCACCGGACTTCTCTTTACGAGCACGCCCTACGTCCTTCCGCCAAAAACCGTGGAAATCGGCGCGGGCGTTCTGTCCGAAAACAGCGCCGAACCTCATTACTCCCTTGCGCAATATCGTACGCACATCACCATCGGGATCAGCCCGGGAATGGAACTCGCTGTCAAAGGTTCTTACTCCCGGCGGGAAATAAGCCCTCCGATGGGAATAACAGAGCACGAAATGGGGGACACGGAAGTCTCCTGGAAGTGGAATTTCAGACCCCAGAAGGAATCGTCAGCCTTCCCCGCCCTGGCAATGATCATCACGGGCATAGCCCCCACAAGCGACGAAGATAAAGAGTTAAACAATGTGGTCCACTGGGGCTCTCGGCTGGGGATAAGCGCAGGGAGAGAAATAGTCTGGGATGAGCACGTTCTGGGCATCTATGCGGAAACACAGGTGGCGGTGCAGGATCTCTCAGACCCTCGTTACCGGGACCGCTACAGCGTCACGAACGCCGGGATGCTCTTTCCCATAAGCAAATACCGGAACCTCCAGTTGCTCGTTGAGTATACCGTGGTGAGCGGCAGAGACGTGCACACGAAGAGCAACTTGACTCCCGACGACATGGATTATACGGCGGTCACGTACGGCATCAGGCTCGTAAGTGAAAAGTTCAACCTCACCATGGGCACCCAGTTGCTTCACAAGGAGGAAGTAGAAGTAGCATATAAAGACTCAAGCAGGGTTATCGGCATGATGAGCATAAAGTTCTAAAATGGCCGGGCCGAACATTCTCCCATAACATCAAGTTTTACATTAAAACCTTCCAGAACGCCTCAATAACACATTGCAAATAAACAGCGTAAAAACAAAGAATTAGCAAGATTAACGACAATTAACTTTAACTTTAATATTGTCTGATAATGTATATTATGTCAAATTGTAACGCTTAATAAAATAACCGGGCGAGAATTTAACCTCAAAAATTCTTGCTTCTTGTCTCCTATTTTAATTCTCTTGGGTGATTGTGTTACGAGCGGTTTTTGTTCAGGAACTTACTGCTTTTTCTCCCATTCCCATGCGGTCTTTATGATGTATTCCAGGTCGTCATATTTGGGGTTCCAGTTCAGCGCTTTTTTGAGCCTGGAACTGTCGGCAACAAGTACGGGCGAGTCGCCCGGCCTTCGCTGGATGTTTTCCACGGTAAAGTCCTTCCCGGTGACTTTCCTGGCTGTATCTATGACTTCCCGGACGGAATACCCATGCCCGTAGCCGCAGTTAAATACTTCGCTTTTTCCTCTCCCCGACAGGTGGTCAAGGGAGATCAAATGGGCCTCTGCCAGGTCATCTACATGGATGTAGTCCCGCAGGCATGTGCCGTCCGGGGTCGGATAATCGGCGCCGTATATCTCGAGGCTTTTTCGTTCCCCTTTTGCTGTTTTCAATGCCAGGGGAATCAGGTGAGTCTCAGGCTGGTGTCTCTCCCCTATCCTTGCTTCCGGGTCTGCCCCGGCGGCGTTAAAATAGCGCAGCGAAACATATCGCAGCCCCTGCGAAGCAGACATGTCTTCTAAGGCCTTTTCCACGAAGACCTTGGAATGACCATAGGGATTGATGGGCTTGAGCGGTTCCGTTTCGGTGATCAACGCCTTCCCGGGACTGCCGTATACCGCCGCCGTTGAAGAAAAAATAAACTTATTGATGCCGTTCTCAAGCATGCCCCGGAGAAGGTTCAGCGTATTCGCGGTGTTGTTACAGTAATATTTGACAGGTTCACGGACCGACTCCCCGACGGCTATGAATGCGGCAAAATGCATGACCGCATCGGGCTTGAAGGCGCGCAAGGTCCGTGCCAGAAGGGCCTGGTCCGCCAGATCGCCGACAACAAGTTCGCCGTACAGGACCGCGTCGCGATGGCCCTTTGAAAGGTCATCGTAAACCAGGACGGTGGCCCCCTTCTCCCCCAGCGCCTTCACCACATGGCTGCCGATATACCCTGCCCCGCCGGTGACGAGGATTTTCAAGAGTCTTCTCCTGTTCGATTGGTTCGATTCGCTTAACTGGTTCGACAGGTTTGGATCGTTAAAGGAAGTATAGCATTAAAAACTAATGAAACCACTCAAACACTAAGTACGCTCTCTTTTCTTTTTAAAGAAGTTCTCCAGGTCGTCAACGAGCGTATAAACCACGGGTACGACAACAAGCGTAAGAAGCGTGGACGTGATGAGCCCGCCGATCACGGCAATGGCCATGGGCGCCCGCTGCTCTGCTCCCTCGCCGATCTTGAGTGCTGTGGGCAGCATACCGAACACCATGGCGGCCGTGGTCATGATGATGGGCCGAAGCCGGACCGGACCCGCTTTCATCAGCGCCTCATCACGGCTCATCCCCCGGTGTCGGAGGGTAATGGTATAGTCGACCAGCAGGATGGCGTTCTTGGTCACAAGGCCCATCAGCATAATAATGCCGATAAGGCTGAAAATGCTGATCCGTTCGCCGGTGATGAGGAGCAGGCCCACTGCGCCGATAAGACTGACCGGGAGGGAGAACATGATGGTAAAAGGATGCACGAAGCTCTCGAACTGTGCGGCCAGGATCATATAGACCATGATGACGGCAATGACCAGGGCAAAGGCGATGTTCTTGAACGCGTCAAGCATAGCGTCCGCCATGCCCACGTGCTTGAAGGACATGTCCGGCGCCAGGTTCTTCTTGATGATCTGCTCCAGATCATTGACCGCCGTGGCCATGGGTTTCGTCTTGTCGATGTTCGAGAATACTGCCGCCCCGCGCTGCCGGTTCATATGCATGATCAACGTGGGCCCGGTGCCGGTAGACTGCTCGGTAACATCCCGCAGCCTCACGAGCTCACCTGTGGATGAGCGGACCTGCAGGATGCCGATATCATCGGGCTGGGTCCGTTCCGTCCCGAGAAGGCGCGCGGTAATGTCATAGCGCTCCCCTTCCTTCTCGTCCTTGTACTTGCCGACGATTTCTCCACCGATCAAGGTATTCACTGTTCCGCCAATGGCCGCGGCGCTGACGCCGTAGTTGGCCGCACGATCACGATCGATGCGGAGCTTTACCTCCGGCTTGCCGATCTCGATGGACGTATCGGCGTCCACGATCCCGGGGATCTTCGCAAACTGGTCCTTGATGATCATGGTCCTCCGGTTCAGTTCATCCAGATCCCTTCCCTGGATCATCACCTGGATGGGGACCGCCCGGAAACCGCCGCCCACCATCCCAATCTCTTCTACGGACGATTTGATCGCTTTTGCCGTGGACAGATCGTCGCGCACCTGCTTCATCGAGTCGAGCTGAATGAGATTCCGGTCCTTCCGCTCCTTCAAGTTGACGTAGATCTTGCTCTTATTACTGTCCGGGGCAAAATCCGAACCGGTGACGTAGAATGTGCCCGCGATCTCCTGGCGTTTTCTGAGCTGTTCATCGACCTGCCGCATAGCGGCATCGGCCCGCGGCAAAGAATAATCGATGGGTGTTTCCAGGCGCACCATGTAGCGTCCCTGGTCGGCGGCAGGCAGGAATTCCTTGTCGACGATGACGAAAAGGGCAAGGCCGGCGATGACGCTCGCCAGGGCAAGCAGGATGGTCTTCCAGCGGTTCCGGAGCGCCAGGGCCAGAAGGGGCCGGTATACACTGAAGATCGCATCGAAACCGCGCTCCAGGAACATATAGACCTTGCCGTGCTTTTTCCGATAGGACAGGAACCGCGACGTCAACATGGGCGTCATCGTCAGCGACACGAACAGCGAGATCAGGACAGCCACGGTTACGGTGATCCCGAATTCGTAAAAAAACTTGCCCACGATACCTTTCATGAACGCAACGGGCACGAACACGGCAACGATCGACATGGTGGTCGCCATGACCGCGAGCCCGATCTCCGACGCGCCTTCACGGGCGGCCTGCATTGGCGGCTCGCCCTCCTCCATGCGGCGATAGATGTTCTCGAGCACCACGATGGCGTCGTCGATCAGGATGCCGATGGAGAGCGACAAGCCGAGCATGGTCATCATGTTCAGGGTGAATCCGAAGGCGTTGATGAATGCAAAGGTCGCGATCACCGAGGTCGGCAGCGCCGCGGCGCTGATCAGCGTGCTCCGGATGCTCCGAAGGAATGCGAAGATGATGAGAACGGCGAGCGCAGCGCCGAGCCAGAGCGAAACCTCGACATCCTCGATGGACCTGCGAATGTATATAGACTGGTCGAAGGTGATGTCGAGCTTGATCCCTTCGGGTGGCGTCACGGATGCAACCGCAGCCTTGATGCGCTCGGCAACGGCAACGGTGTTCTCACCGGACTGCCTTTTTACGGAAAGCCCGACCGAGGTCTTCCCGTTGAACCGGGTAAGGGAGCGTTCTTCTTCAAGACCATCCTCGGCGTAGCCGATGTCGCGAAGCTTGATGAGTCTGCCGTGCCGATAGGAGACCACGAGATCATTGAACGCTTCCGGTGTTTCGTATTCGCCCTTGGTCTTTACCACATACTCGATCCGCTGGTTCTCGATCTTGCCGCCGGGGACCTCCTTATGCTCGGCCCCGAGCGCCTGTTTGACATCGCTCGCCGTAAGCGCCAACGCCTCCATCTTCTTTCGATCGAGCCAGATGCGGACCTGCCGCGTGCGGCCGCCGCTCATGGTCACGGAACCCACGCCGGGGATCTTCTCGATGTCCCGCTTCAAGACCTTGTCCGCATAGTGCGTGAGGTCCCTAACGGTCCGGTCTCCCCATACCGCGATCCAGATGATGGGTTGGTCCTCAGGGCTTATCTTCTCGATCACCGGCGGTTCCGCGTCCTTTGGAAGCTGATTGCGGACAGCAGCCACCTTATCGCGGACGTCCTGGGCCGCCTGTTCCACATTGCGCTCGAGGAAAAACTCCACCGTGACGATGGAGTATTCTTCCATGCTCCGCGACGTGATGGTCTTAACTCCGTTGATCGTGTTCACGGCCTCTTCAATGACGTCCGTGACATCAACCTCCATGACCTCCGGGCTTGCGCCCACCAGCTTCGTGGTGATGTTCACGACGGGAAAATCGATCTTCGGGAAAAGGTCAAGGGCAAGCCGCGGTAATGAAACGATGCCGAAGACGATCAGGGCGAGTGCCACCATGGTGATGAACACCGGCCGTTTAATGGATATTTCAGGAAGTCGCATGGTTAAACCTCGTAAATGGTAAAAGGGTCACGACGCCGTTTTCGGCTGCGTCTAACGTCGTCGGTGTTGAGCCGCTCCACGTTACCGATTGACGATACGGGCCTCGTTGCCGAAAGACGACGCCGTTTCCCAACTCACAACTCTTTTCTCAGCAGTCCGATACTTCTCTGCAGCCGCAGCACGGCCACCTGCCGGTCATAGGTGGCGTTCACAAGCTCCCGTTCGGCGACAAAAAGGGCCTGCTGCGAGTCGATGACCGCAAGGCTCGACGCAAGCCCTTCCGCGAACAGGCTGGTAACGGCATCGAAGTTCCCCTTCGCGTCGGCGTACTGCAGCTTTACCGACTCAAGGACCGTCGTTACGGTCTGGAGGCTTATGTACGCCTCATACACGTCCGTTTCGATGTTCCGGCGAAGCAGTTCCGTGGAAAGTTCGGCCTGCCGGAGTTTGGACCGGGCCTCGGACACCTCTGCCTTCATCAGCCCGCCCTCGAAGATGGGGATCTGGAGCCGGAGACCGCCATAATATACCGTTGCGTCCAGCCCCGTCGCGGGGCGCGAGTCCTGGTACTGAAGCCCACCCTCGGCATAAATCTGGGGGTGGTGCGCGCCTTTGACGATGGTGATGTTTTCCTCGGCCACCTTCCGGCTCAGACGTACGCCGGCGTAATCGTCTCGATTTTCAAAAGCTATTTGCTTGAGCCGGTCGAGAGAATACGACGGCGGCGCTGGCGGCGGCGGCTCCGTTACGGCCGCGTCCTCGGGCAGTCTCGTGAGCAGGCTCAATCGCTGCCGGGCGATCTTGAGCCTGTTTTCGGCAGTCACAACGGAGATTCCGGCCTGGCTCGCCAGGGTCCTCGCCCTGAGCAGGTCGGACATGTTTGCTTTGCTCCTGCGTGTGGACGCCACCCGCTCGGTCACCTTCTTGTATTCTTCCATACGGGAGAGGGAATCCCGGCTCACGTCCACCAGTTTCCGGGCCTTGAGCACTTCAAAATACGCATCGGCCACGCCCAGCAGAATGTCCTGCTGCGAGGTTGAAAGCTGCTTTCTGCTCGCGTCCGACAGGGTCTTGGCCGTCCGGAACGCGGCAAAGGTTCTTCCGCCCGTATAGAGAGGCTGGGTGAGCACGAGGCCCGCCTGGAACTGCTCCAGGGGTTGAAAGATGAATTCTCCGTCTCCCGGCGGAAGCTCCTTGTTATACCAGGTATATCCCGCCTTGCCGGTCAAGCGGGGAAAAATATAGGTCCGCGCCTGATCTACCCTGCTCTCCGCCTGGACTACGCCCTCTTCGGCGATCTTGACGGTTTCGTTCGTTCCGAGCGCGGCATCGTACGCCTCTTGGAGCGTATACACACTGTCCGCCGCGGATGCTGTAGCAAATGCGAAAAGCAAAAGCAATACGATGATGACTGTGCCCTGTATGATTTTCATAGAATGATATCCTGTATCCGTTTATGCCCGCTGCACTGTTGTCTGCCTGCCGAGGCCGTTGAAGAAAAGCTCCGTTACGAAAGCGCCGAACTTCTTCGGCGAGAGGTTCACGTGTTTTCCATGCACGTGCTCTGCAAGAGGCTCCATGATAAAGTTGTGAATGATGATGCCGAACAACGATGCAATGGCCAGCGACGGATCGACCTTTTTCAGTTCACCGGTCTTCATGCCTTCCTTGAGGATCTTTACGAGTTTTCCGTAATTGACCGCAAAATGCTTCTCGCAGATCCACGTAATGTTCCCTCCGCTCCCCGCGAATTCCATTGCCATGATGCGGCGAAGGTCCTCGTTCACCTGCTGAAAGCGGATATAGCCTTCGATATATTTCCGGATCTTTTCCTTTACCGGTGCGGCCCCTTTGAAAATCTTGTCGTCCCAGATGGCCGCCAGTGGGGAAAATGAATCGGAAAGCACCGAACGGTATAAGTCTTCTTTGTCCTTGAAGTAGTAGTAGATCATGGCATTGTTCACCTTCGCGGCCTCTGCCACTTCCCGCACCGATGTGCCATCGATGCCCCTGCTCGCAAAAACATGCCGTGCAGCAGCGAGGATATCGGCCCTGGTGCCCCTGTCCGGCTTCAAGGACTTGGGGCGCCTGCCCACTGTTCGTTCCCGTTTGGTTCTTATTTTTCTCATAGAGTGGACTTATTAACTAACCGGTTAATTAATTGCACGAACAAAATACACTCCAAATGTTGCCTTGTCAAGCAGTTTTTTTACAAGGGTTATCGTGCGCTTAGAAATATCCTCATGAACGCTACCAGAATCTGCCGGGAGCAATCCAGCCGTTGAAGGCCATGCCGCGGAGAAAGGCTTGAATGCCCAGGAGCACGATCAGAATTGCTGCGACCCGGTACAGAAGAAGTTTCACGTGGGGCCGTATCTTCGTCACCAGGAAGCCGAAGGACATCAGGGCGGGCACGGTGCCCAGGCCGAAAACAGCCATCATGAACATGCCGGAAGAGAAACTGCCTGCCGCAGCGGCGTTGATGAACAGGGGGTACAGAAGCCCGCACGGAAGGAATCCCAGAAGAAACCCGAGCAGGAACGTTCCCCAGATGCTCTCCATGGCGAGAATACGGTGAAGCGCTTTTCGGAAAAAGGGGCGAGATGCGATCTCCGCATTTTCGAAGGCCCCTCCCCTGCCCAGGATGCCGGCAATGTTCAGGCCCATGAGGACCATCACAGCCCCGGCGATCAGCAGCGTCGCTCCCGGTATGCCCCTGAGTTCGCCGATATAAGCGACCGTCGAACCCAAAAGCCCCATAATTCCGCCGAGGAGCGAGTAGGTGGCGATTCTGCCGAGATTATAGAGCAGGTGGTACGGCAGTGAAGGTCGTACCGCAGGTTTCTTGAGCGAATACATGGCCACAAACCCGCCGCACATGCCGATGCAGTGCATGCTGCCGAGGAAACCGATGAGGAAGACTTCGACGTAAGTGGACATGTCTTTTCCTTTCGAGGGACGAAGGACGACTGCATTGGGCAGCCACAGAGGGCCGCCCCTACGACTCATCATCCATCATCCGGTGCTTCGGCCGTTCGATGTCGTCGAACTGGCCGGTCTTGGCGGCCCAGAGGAAAATGAACCAGCCGGCAAGACCGATAGCGAACATGAGGATTATGAGTGCGATGATGGTCCAGAGCATAAGTTTAAACTCCAAATATCAAATCCCAAATTACAAAAAAAATCCAAATTTCAATTGCGCCAAAATACAATACCCACATGCCAATCTTTTGCTTATTATTCGCGTTCATTCGCGTACATTCGTGGCCAACAGTATCGTTCAGATCCTATCCGTGTCTATCCGTGGCAAGTCTGGTCTATCTTAGACGAAGTGAATTCGTCACCACGGTCACGGAACTTAACGCCATAGCACCAGCGGCAACGATGGGATGCAACAGACCCGCCATTGCCAGCGGAATCGCCGCCACGTTGTAAAAAAATGCCCAGAACAGGTTCTGCTTGATCACCCGAAAGGTCTTTCGCGACAGTTCAATCGCCTCTACGACACCGGTCAAATCGGACCGCATGAGCACCATGCCCGCGGATTCTATGGCGATATCGGAACCGGCGGACATGGCGACGCCGACATCGGCCGCCGCGAGGGCAGGCGCGTCATTGATCCCATCCCCCACCATGGCAACGACCCTGCCTTCTGTCCTGAGCTTAGTTACTTCTTCTGATTTCCCTGAAGGCAGGACGCCGGAAAGGACCTTCTCAATTCCCGTCCTCTTTGCGATAACATCAGCGGTCGTCCGGTTGTCTCCGGTTATCATAACGACTTCCATACCCATTCGCTTCAACCGCTCCACGGCAAAGGCGGCATCCGGCTTTGCCGAATCCATGAGAGCGATCATGCCGAGGAGTACCTTCTCCTGCGAGACAAACACCACCGTTCTTCCGCTTTGCTCCAGGACCTCCGCTTCAGCGACAATCTCAGGATATACCACAATGTCTTCTTGTTCAAGAAGACTTTGCTTCCCTACGAGCACCTGCTTGCCTTCAACCATGGCCCGCACACCCTGCCCCGGCACTGCCTGGAAGCCTCCGGAGCTCAGCGGCGATATCCCCTTATCTCTTGCGTAGCGCACTATCGCAGCCCCCAGGAGATGCTCCGAGCCCTGCTCAGCCGATGCAGCGTATAGTATGATTTTTTCGCTTCTATTCTGGATCGAGGCAACCGCGTTGCCGTCTGCGACGCCGACACGGTCGGCTTGCTCCAAATTCCGCACTTCAACGACCTGCATCTTCCCTGTCGTGAGCGTGCCGGTCTTGTCCATGACCACGGTATTCACCTTATGCATGCGCTCCAGCACATCTCCGCCTTTTATGAGGATGCCGCTCCGCGCGGCGCGACCCGTGCCTGCAAGGACCGCCACGGGCGTGGCGAGGCCCAGGGCGCAGGGGCAGGCGATGACGAGCACCGACACGGCAACGAGCAGGGACTGGTCCGCGTAGAAATAACGGTGCCAGTGCCAGAACGTGATCCCTGCGGCAGCGATCACAAAAGGGATGAAATAGGCGGATACCCTGTCCGCGAACCTGTGGATCGGCGCTGTCGATGCCTGGGCGTTCTCCACGAGTCGCGTGATCCGGGAAAGTGTCGTCTCCTGCCCCACTCTGGTCACTTCCATGATGACCGTGCCCAGGCCGTTTATCGTTCCGCCGATCATTCCGGAACCCGGTGATTTTTCAACGGGCCGCGACTCGCCGGTCACCAGGGACTCATCGACCTCGGAGACGCCCTCTTTGATAATTCCGTCCAGCGCCACCTTCTCGCCAGGCCGTATTTCCAGCATGTCGCCTCTCTTCACGCTGCTCACGGCGACCACCACACGGTCACTGTCCCGGACAAGCCTTGCATCCTGCGGCTGGAGGGCGAGAAGCCGTGCTATTGCCTGCGAGGCGCGCCGCCTGGCTGAATGTTCAAGGAACCTCCCCAAAAGCACCAGGGTGATGATCATGGCCGACGTGTCGAAATAGACCTCGCCCCGGGTAAGCATGTGATGGATGCTCAGGAAATAGGCGGAAAGCGCGCCCAGGGAAATGAGCACGTCCATGTTCAGAACGCGGTTTCGCAGTCCCCCGTAGGCCCCTCTCAAAAAGGGCCATCCAGAATAAAAAAGAACTGGCGTGCACATCAGCAGGGCAAAAAATTCCAGCCAGTATTTTTCCACAGGGTCGATTCCCTGGAAGTAGCCCGCATACAGACCGAAGCTCAGGAGCATGAGCTGCATGGAAAAGAATGACGCCGTGCCGAGGCGGATGAGAAGATCGTAATTCTGTTTTTTGAGGGCCTCTTCCTGAGCGGCAGGAGTATAGGGCCTGGCAAGATAGCCGATGGAACGGATGCGGGCAAGGATCGCGTGGAGGGTGATCGCGGCGCCGTCCCATTTGATGAGAGCGCGATGGGTGGCAAAATTGATCCGCGCGGAAAGAACACCCTTCGTGCGTTCCAGCACTTTCTCGTTCAGCCAGATGCAGGAGGCACAGCGGATGCCGTCGATCATGAGGTCCGCTTCCTTGATATCACCGTTACCGCGGATGAACGGCAGGAGAGCTTCCCGTTCCGCTGCCGGAGGTCCGGGCTCCGGTTGGTCCGCCCTTCTCAGCGCTTCGGGGATCCCGACGGTCTTCCAGTCGCGCCTCTTATAAAAGTCGCCGTACCCTTCTTCGGTGATCATCCGATAAATGGCCCGGCAGGCATGGCAGCAGAAGACCTTGCGTCCCCCCGGAGAATCATCAGAGACCGCGTCTCTCGTGGATACCGGCAACAGGCAGTGGTCGCAAATCAGGCGGGCGGCCGGGGAAGTCATGGCTCAGATCTCCACCCCTTTTTCAGTTCTCTCGGGATACAAAAACGGCGCCTCCCGCGTGATCCGTATTTCCGAAGACCTGGTGCTCTTCAGCGTGAATTGCAGACGGGTGATGCGTTCCCTGAGGCTGCTTCTTCGGGCGAATACGTAAATCGTGAATTTCACCATCGCATTAGGCGGAAGCGTAAAAGGGTTTCTGGGAATGACCAGCTCCGCGTCCTCCACGCCGGAAAGTCCCAGCAAATACTCTTCCGGCTCAAGGCTCCTGTTTTCCACAAAGAGACTGTACGTATTGAGCATATCACCTTTGAAACCCGTTTGATGGTAAGGCCGGCTCTCGTCGCGGATGACCAGGAAGTCCACGGGGACCCTGACGTATATCTGATGGATGAACAGCGCGGCGATGACCGCAAAAGCGACGGCCAGACCGATAACGCGCGGCCGAGCGGTTTGCTTGACATCCCGATCAACGCGGCCGAAGAAATACCCGATGAGCCCCCGCTTATGAAGGCGTTTCATCCTCCCTGCGCAGGCGTCAATGCACTCGGCGCAGTTGATACACTCCACCTGGAGGCCGTTTCTGATATCGATCTCAGCTGGACAGGCCTTAACGCAGGCCTCGCATCCCCGGCACTCATGCGAACGGTCGCCGTCAAAGCCGATGGTGAGCGTCTTATGGTCGAAAAACGCGCTCTGGAACCGCGCATAGGGGCATACCGAGGTACAGAATTTCTGGCGAACAAATGCGAGGTTCAGATACGCAAGCGCGGCAAAGAATATCCATGACCAGAGCGTCCACGGGCCGAGGGACCGGGAGAAGATATCCTTTGCCATGTCATAGGGCGAAACGAAGTACCAGATCAGGCCGGCTGAAACAACGATGGAGAAGGCAAGAATAAAAAACTGCGTCAGAACCATGGAGAGCGCCCGATGCCCGGTCAGCCACCGGGCCATGGCGGCGATCCTGCGGGAAAAATCGGAGAGAACGGTCTGGGGGCAGGCCCACCCGCACCAGATGCGTCCATAGAGCATGGTAAAGAGCATCACCCCGATGAAAAAGAGAAGAGAGACGAGGAGAAAGAAGTAGGCCTCGCTGATCCAGATCACGGAGCCGAAGAAATACAGTTTGAGCGACGGGACATCGAACCGGAGGGCGCTCTCGCCGTCTATTCGCACAAAAGGCAACCCGAGAACAATAACCGACTGGATCCGTGCCGTGAGCCTGCGCTTTGCGCGGAAGGTTGATAATAATTTCATTCCCTGTTTGCCGTTTTCATTGCCTTAAAAATAAAACAGGTCAGGCATCGTGCCTGACCCGACCGAAGCAGGATGCCTCGGATAGTTTCTTGCAAGCTCGATTTAGTGCTTGTGGCGGGTGTGGATGTAGGATGCCACGTTGCGAATTTTTGCCGCTCCGAGCCGCTGCCCGAATCCCGGCATCCCCTTCTGCGTGCCCTTTGTTATAACGCGGATATGGTCCTCAAGCGCTGCACCGTACTTGAACTTCGGTCCTCCCAGGGCGGGCCCGACGACGCCTTCAAGTTTTTCTCCATGACACGCGGCACACTCGGCGGCATAAACCTCTTTGCCCTGCTCCGCAGCCACCATCTGTTCATGTTCCGACTCAGCATGGACGTCTGCTTTTCCATGCTCCGTCAAGGCGGCCTCTTGGGTCTTGATCAGTTTTTCGTAACGGTCCGCCTGTGTCCATCCTGTCGTCTGCGGGAGAAACAGGTACAGGTAAACCAGCGCGCAGACAACGAGACCGATAAACAGGACCGCCATGCCGAGGGGAATTTTCTTCTTCCCCTCTTTACGCTCTTGTATGCCGTCGAATTCAGCCATCGCTCATCTCCTGGTATTACGCTCCATTTTTGGACCAAGGCAACCGCGTTGCCGTCATGTACGCCGACATGGTCGGCTCGCTCCATATTCAATCATCATCCATCATCCGGTACTTGGGCGATTCTACCTTTTCCTTTCGCCTGCTTCTGAAATAATACACCATGATACCTGCAAGAACAACGGCGAGAAGCGCGGTGAAGCCCAAGTAGAGCCATTGTTTCAGTGCCATACTATTGCCTCAGCTCCTTGCCCAGCCTGAGCAGATACGCCACGAGGGCGTCCATCTCTGTCTTACCTTGCAGCGCCTTCATATCAGCAGCAGTATAAGGATACCCCAGGACCTTCATCTTCTTCTCGGTATAACGGGTGTCAAGATTTCTGTCCGCGAGCCACGGATACGCGGGCATATTGGAGTCCGGGTACATGCTCCGGGGGTTTTTCAAGTGCATGGTGTGCCAGACTGCGGGGTACTTCCGGCCCACGTGCGCCAGATCCGGTCCCGTGCGCTTCGATCCCCAGAGATGGGGCCGATCGATAGCGGATTCCTCAAGCATGGAGTAACTGCCGTACCGCGCGGTCTCGAACGGCAGCGGACGCACCGTCTGTGTATGGCAGTTGTTGCATCCTTCGCGGATGTAGATGTCTCTTCCCTCCAGCTCAAGCGGCTTGTAGGGAATCACATTCGCTATGGACGGTGTCGTTGTTCCCACAAAGAGCGGGATGAACGTGGTCGCCAGCGTGCCCACAAGGATCGAGAGTGTTGCAAGGATAATGAAGATGACCGGTCTTTTATCGACGTTCATGACGGCCTCCGTTGGGGCGCCTGTCTGATGGTCTGCGCAATGTTATAGACAAACACCAGGAACCCTGCGAAAAAGATGACCCCGCCTGCCGCCCTCATGTTCCAGAAGGGGTAGTTGGGCGTGAGGGTCTGGATAAAGTTGGGATACGCCAGGCTTCCGTCGGGGTTCACGGCCTGCCACATGGCGCCCTGCCTGATTCCCGTGATCCACATGGTCACCGAGTAAATGAGCTGCCCAACGAGCACGAGCCAGAAGTGGAGATCGGCAAGCTTCACGCTGTAGAGTTCCGTTTTGTATATCCGGGGCAGCATATAATAGAACCCGGCAGAGATGGTCATGGTCACCCACCCCATGGTCCCCATGTGGACATGGCCCGGCACCCAGTCCGTATAGTGGATGAGGGCGCTGAAGGCGCGCACGGCCTGGCTCGGCCCCTGGAGCGTCTGGAGACCGTAGAACGTGATGCCCATGACGATGAACTTGACGAGATAATTGGAACGCATCTGCTCCCACTGTCCGTTCATGGTCCCGTAGCCGTTGATCACCGAAGCCCACGAGGGAGCGATAAGGAAGAGGCTGAAAGCGATGGCAACGGTCTGGATCCAGTCAGGGAGAGGCGTGTAGACCAGGTGATGGGCGCCGGTCCAGAGGTACGCGAAAACAAGGGACCAGAACCCGATGATGGAAAGACGGTGGCTGTAAAGCGGCGCGCCCGTGGCTTTCGGGAGAATGTAGTAAAATACGGCGAGGGGCAGCGTAGTGAATACGAATGCCACGGCGTTGTGCCCGAACCACCACTGGACGTTCGCGTCATTCGCTCCCGCATAAATCGAGTAGGATTTGAACCACGACACGGGGACCCCCAGGTTGTTCCCGATATACACGATGGCCACGCCCACCACGGTCGCGAGGATGAACCAGAGCGACACGTACATCTGCTCTTCCCTGCGCTTCATGATGGTACCGATGATATTGATCGAGAACATCACCCAGAGGACCACGACGCCGATGTCCAGGGGCCATTCAAGCTCGGAATACTCCTTGCTCGTGTTCATGCCTGCAAAGAGCGACAACGCGGCAAGCACGATGGCGATGTTGAAGACATAGAGCGTCACCTGCGCGAGGCCCGGGAACGCGAGGGGCGCCCTGCCGAGGCGCTGCACCAGGTAGAAGAAGAGGCTGAACGCCGCAGGGATCGTGAATCCGTAAATGAGCGCGTTCGTATGGATCGGCCGCAGCCTGCCGTAGGTGAGCCACGAGGTGAAGTTGAGCTGGGGATAGACGAGTTGGAGCGAGATCAGGATGCCGATGAGCAGCCCCACGACGCCCCAGAACAGCGATGAGATTGCAAAACCTTTTACCGCTCGGTAGTCATACGTGTTTTCCTGTGGCATGGCCTTGTCCTCGATTGTAAGTTTTTTTTATTGCAGAAAACTAAAGACGCAGAAAACAGTTTCACGACCCGGGTTTGGCCCGGCTCTGTTACCTGATGTAACTACGCCTCGTTATGAATGTGAGAGAGAATATCAGCCCTTCTGCCGCGCCAAGTCGTCGAAATTTGTTTTTTTGAGGACTTCGACGACCTTGCCCTGGGCGGTCATCCACATATCGTGGGTCGGGCAGTGCCGGGAGAAGCCGCACTTCTTTTTGTCCATAAGGCAGACATTGAGATAGAGCTTGCCCTCGATCGCCTCGAGCACGTCGAGCACGCATATGTCCCGGGCCTGTTTGGCAAGGGAAAAACCGCCTTTCACGCCCCGGTACGACCGGACGAGCCTGGCCCTCACCAGTTTCTGGAGAATCTTGGCCAGGAAGCTTCTCGGTATCTTGTAATCTTCCGATATTTCGGTGACAAAACTGATCTTTTTGAAGGGCTGGCGGGCGAGATACAGGACACTCCGTATCCCGTAATCACCTTCTCGCGTTACTTGCATGGCTCTAACTATATCAAACATTCCATCTTTGTCAAGTTTGAAATAGTTGACCGGGGGAATATTACCTTGACAAACTAACTCATGTTTGATAACCTTTTAACTCAATGAAATCAATCGATGGTTTTACCGGTCCTCATCACGACAAATCCGGCATCCGACAAAAATAAGGAGGGTAACTATGAAAAAATTTGTTTTGGCAGTTCTGATTGTATTGCTCACCGCAGTGCCGGCGATGGCGAAACTCGACATTGACCTTCTCGGCACGTCCCAAACCGAATTCAAAGAATTCAGCACTGAACTGGGCCTCGCGCTGAGCTACATTCCTCTCGCGCCAGCAGAGCCGCTCGGCGGCGGAGTCCTCCCCCATTTCGATGTGGGTGTTGAAGCGACCTCGGTGAACATCTCGGATAATGCGGCGTACTGGACGAACGCGGCAACCGGTGTTCCGAGCATGCTTCTCTTCCCCAAGCTCCACGCGCAGCTCGGCCTGCCGGTCGTACCGATTGATATCGGTGTTGTATATTCGAAAGTGCCTGATAGCGACATCAAGCTCACGGGCGGAGAGATCAAGTGGGCCATCCTCAAGGGCAGCACCCTCACGCCTGCCCTGGCCTTGCGCGCGGCCTACACCAAGCTCGAAGGCGTCGACGTGCTGGACCTGGACACCAAGTCCCTCGACGTCTCCATCAGCAAGGGCTTCGCCATGCTCACCCCCTACGCCGGCATCGGTCTCGTTCGGATCACGAGTGAACCAGATTCTTCCGTGCCACTCCAAGAGGAAGAGATCACCGAGACCAAGGGCTTCGTGGGCATGAAGCTCAGCCTCCTCCCGGTGTTAAACATCGTGGCCGAAGCCGACTTTGCGTCCATCAACATGTATTCATTCAGGCTGAACCTGCACTTCTAAGTCCGCCGTCCTGCTGACAACAAAGGCCTCCGGCAATCAGTCCGGGGGCCTTTTTTTATAATACTTGACTCTCTGCACCCTGCCCCTTGACCCCTGCCCCTCTGCATGGTATATTCCTGCCGTGGAACCAAAGAGAGAAGCATTCATACTGAAAGTGGCGGGCAATACCGTTGACGGCGTTATCGACGAAGTCGCCTCGGAACTCCCCATCAGGCTTATTCTGAACAACGAGCCGCTCGTGACCCTTCTTTGCACACCCTCGGAGCTGGAAGAGCTCGTCGTGGGATTCCTTCTCTCTGAAGGGCTCTTGCAGGAAAAATCTTCGATACAAAGGCTGGAAGTTGACGAGAAAGAAGCGGCCGTGAGGATTGAGCTTTCAGGCCTTCCTCCGGAGTGGAGCGCCCTGTTCGAAAAGCGGACCATCTCTTCCGGGTGCGGCAGTGGAATTACGTTTACGAATTATCGGATGGGGCATGAGCGGAGGATAGAAGTGAAAGGGCCTCTGATGTCGCTCGACGACATCAGGAGGCTGCTCAAGACCTTCAGAAACATCTCCTCGCTCTATCTTGAGACCGGCGGCGTTCACAGCGCGGCGCTCTCCGACGGCAAGGAGATACTCTTTTTCTCCGAGGATATCGGCAGGCACAATGCCGTGGACAAGCTCATCGGGAAGGCATTTTTGAACGGGGTTTCGGTGGAAAACAAGATCCTGCTCACGAGCGGCAGGGTCACCTCGGAGATCATGACCAAAGCGGGCAGGAACCGCTTCCCCATTCTTATCAGCCGCGCTGCTCCGTCGTGCATGGCGGTGAGCTATGCGGAGGACATGGGGATCACCCTCATCGGCTTTGCCCGCGGCGACCGGATGAACATCTATACCTGGCCGAACCGGATTGCCATGGAATAGGGGAACAGGGAATCGGTGTCTTTCGAAAAAGAGCGTCCCCCGCTCCCGGCATCGGCGCGATCTACAGCATCTCCTCCGAGCCGATATGCTCGTCAACGGTCATTTCTCTGAGTTTGGCCAGGGCCTGGCCCTCTATCTGCCGGACGCGCTCTCTCGTAATGCCGAACTCTTTGCCGATGCTGTTCAACGTCTTTCCCTCCCCCCCGTTCAGACCGAACCTCATCTGGACGACATACCGTTCATTGGGCGAGAGCTTTGCAAGCCACTCCTCTATATGCTCCCGCCTGAGAATCTCATCGGGCAGGGTCATGGGATGGGGCGACCTGCTGTCGATGAGAATGTCCTGCAGGGTGTCCTCTTCCTGCTCTCCCACAAGCATGTCCAGGGAATAGGTCTCACGCACGACCTGGGAGATGCTCCGCACTTTCTCGACGGTCATGCCCATGGACGCGGCCACTTCCTCGACGTGCGGCTCCTCGCTCAGCGTCTGTGACAGCTTGCGCACCGTCCGCATGTACAGATTGACGTTTTCAGCGACGTACACCGGCAGGCGTATGATCCTTGTCTGGTTCACGATCGCCCGCTCGATGGCCTGCCTGATCCACCACGACGCGTAGGTGCTGAATTTGAACCCCTTTTCCCATCGGAACTTTTCCACCGCCCTGATGAGACCGAGATTGCCCTCTTCAATAAGATCGGCAAAAGGCAGCCCGCGACCGATATATTTCTTTGCGATGGCAACGACGAGCCGCAGATTGGACTCGATCATCCTGGCCCGTGCCTCCTCATCGCCCGCATCGACCCTTTTTGCCAGCGCCTGTTCCTCTGCAAAGGTCAGGAGCGTTGTTTTCCGTATTTCCTTTAAATACTGTTTGACGACGTCCAGTCCGGAGCTGCCCTCATCGTCGTCAGTGCTTGATCCGCCCTTCTTCCGTCGTGACTCATGCCACACTGACCCCTCATCATCGGACTGCATGTTGAACACCACATCGACGGGACGCGCCTGCTCGGCCATGAGTTCCTGGATCATAGTCACCTCCCTGGAGGAAAAGCGGGGCTTCGATTAACGACGTGACGGCCGCCTGCGATCACCCGATCCGGCTCTCGTTGCGGCTCGCCTGTTCTGTTGTTTTCCCTTCCTGCCGTCTCCCCGACGAAAACGCTCGATAGCCCTTCATCCCGCCGGATTTCTCCAGGGAGAAGACCGCCTGCTGTGGCTCATGACCGGATACTCTCCGGCTTTCGCCGCGCAGTAGAAGGGGCACATCCGGTGTCGGCTGTCCCTGCAATATTCCTCAAGTTCGAACTTGCTCGGGACATATACTTCTTTGCTTGCACTGCACGATGAAAGATGGATCCCCGTCATAAAAGGACACTTCATGGTTCATTCCCCGATTTCCTTGCCCTACTGTTCAACTGCTGACGTCCGGCAGGGCATTAACTTTCTCCACGGAGAGAATCCTCGCGACAACTGTCTCTAAATCCAGCGGTTTTTCGAGGTAGCCTGCGATGCCCAATTCATGGAGACGCAACTCTAAATCGCGGTCTCCGAAAGCCGTCATGACAATAACGGGAATATTCGGAAATCTTTTTTTTATATAGCCTACAAGCTCAACTCCGCTGGTCCCCGGCATTTTCAGGTCTGTTACCACGAGGTCAACGACGATCGTCGTCAGGATCTCCATGGCCTTTTTGGCGCTCTCTGCGGTGATGACGTTGAAGTACCGGGTATAAAAGCCGAGACCCTCTGCGAGGCTGAGGAGAAAAGGCTTTTCGTCATCCACAATCAGTATATCCATCATGTCTTGGTAAAGAGCAAAGGACGTGCCATGGGGATATGAGAGTCTATATCTTGGTAAATTTAGGGATTATAAGACTTGCGGGGGGCGCTGAACTCAAATTATGGGCATTATAGGTTGTTCATTTTGAACCAGTAGTCCATTTTAAACCGTATTCTTTGACCTTTCTCTTTAAGGTGGAGAGCGATGTCCCGAGGGCTTTGGCGGTTTTTGTATAGTTGCCGGAGAACTGTTGGAGCGCGCGGACAATATGGTCTTTCTCGAGCTCATCGAGGGTCTTGATATAGCCGGAGACGGCATCCGCGCTGGAAGCGGACCGGGAAATGCCGGCAGGATTCTCCAGGAGTGCTGATGGCCGCAGGACCGGACCTCTCTGGAGGAATATCGCCCGTTCAAGGATGTTCTTGAGCTCACGAACGTTCCCCGGCCACGAGTATTCCATGAGGTTCGCGATTTCGGAGTCCGGTAAATCGACCTTCCGGTTGCCGGCGATGTTTTTGGTCAAATACGCGCAGAGCGCGGGAATGTCCCGGCGTCTCTCGCGGAGCGGGGGGAGGTGAATGCGCACGACGCTCAAGCGGTAATAGAGGTCCTTCCGGAAGGCTTTCCCGAGCGACTTTTCCAGCTCTGCGCCCGTCGCCGCGATGATGCGGACGTCCACAGGCCTGATCGTTTCTCCGCCGAGCCTCCGGATCTTCTTGTCTTCAATGACGCTCAGGAGCTTCGACTGGAGGTGGAAGGGCATGTCGCCGATCTCGTCAAGAAAGAGCGTCCCCCCTTCGGCCATTTCGAAGACGCCCCGCTTCATCGCAACAGCGCCCGTAAAAGCGCCTTTTTCATGGCCGAAGAGCTCCGCCTCGATGAGGTTCTCCGGCAGGGCCGCGCAGTTTACGCTGATGAAGGCCTTTCTCGGCGCAGGGCTGCGATAGTGGATTGCCTTGGCAACGGCATTCTTGCCCGTGCCCGTCTCGCCCGTGATGAGCACCGGTGAATCAACGAGCGCTGCCGCCTCTATGATGCGCACAATCTCGGCAAGCCCTCCGTCGCCGCCGATGAGGACGGTCTCGTCGCGCTCTTTTTCCCTGGTATACGTCTGGACCTGTTCCATCTTTTCCAGCTCCGCCGTTCTTACGGCGTGTTCCACGGTCAGCCGCAGCTCTTCCAGGTCGAAGGGCTTGGAAAGGTAGTCGTGGGCCCCGGCCCTGACGGCCTTCACGGCGCTCTCAAAGGTGGGGAAAGCGGTAATGAAAATAATTTTTGTCTGCTCGTTCCTTTCCAGAATGGGCACGGCGAGGTCATGCCCTTCACCGTCGGGGAGCTTCTGGTCCAGAAGAACGACGTCCACGTTCCGCTGCAAGCAGATGCGGAGGCCCTCCGCGCCGGTATGAGCAGTCAGTACTTCCAGGACACTGCTTGACAGGAACTCCTTGACCGTGTCGCAAAAGACCTTTTCGTCATCAATGATGAGGAGCGTTTTCCTATTGCTGTGTGCCATCCCTGCCCTCCGGTAGCGCAATGTCGACCGTCGTACCCTCGTTCTGCACGCTCGTGACCTCTATCGTTCCGTTCATTTTTGCCAGCATCTTTTTAACGATCACGAGGCCGAGGCCCGTTCCGTGCTTTTTCGAGGTATAAAAAGGCTTGAACAGGTCCTTTTGCTGCGTCCCGGACATGCCGGAGCCGTTGTCTGCAACCCCTATGTGTATTCGTCCGTTTCTTTTCAAGACGGTGATCAAAATGGTGGGATCGTCACGCCCTTCGAGGGCGTCGGCTGCATTGGAAAAGACGTTCAAGAGGACATGCTGGAGCGCACGGGGGTCCGCATATGCCCTTGCTGCCTCGGGACTCAAGTCGGTTTTTATCGTGATGTTCTTCCGGTCATAGTCTTCGGCCACGAGCGACAGGAACCTCGTCAGGAAGGCCTCCATATCCACCGCCTGGATATCCAATGACTCATAGAGGTTGAAATTTTTGAGGCTCTTCAAAAGATATTCAACCCGGGCGATCTCGGTCATGGTGCGGTCTATCTGCTCACGGATGTCCTCTTTTGTGCTTTTGTCCAGCTTGTGTTGGAGCACGCTCAAGATCATCTTGGCGGTATTAATGGGGTTGCCGATTTCGTGCCGCACACCGGAGAAAACGCAGCCGATATTTTCCATGGTGTTGACCGACTCGGCAATGGATTCAAGCCTGAGCTTCTCGGTCATGTCGCGTTTGACGGAGACATAGTTCATGATTTTCCCCGACGGGTCCCTCACCGGGGAATAGGTGCATTCTTCGAAGTACAGGGCGCCGTCCTTCTTCTTATTGATGAGCCGGCCCCTCCAGACGCCGTCTCGCTCAAGGGTCTCGCGGAGCTCTTGGTAGAACGCCGCATCCTGTTTTCCGCTGTCCAGAATATGGAGGCTGCGCCCCACGACTTCGTCTCTGGCGTACCCCGTGATGCGCTCGAAGGCGGGGTTCACGTACTGGATGAGGCCCCCGAGGGGCTCGGTGATGGCCACGGCATCGGCAGTAGCTCCGACGGCGGCCGCAAGGCGGTCCCGTTCCACCTCGGCCAGCTTCCGGTCCGTGACGTCGATGAGGCTCATCATGACGCCGATTATTCCGCCGTCGCTCTCCTTGACCGGCATGAGGCTCCAGTCCCAATAGGTCACGCCGTGCTCCGGATGTTCGGCGTATACAAAGGGCTTCTCATAGGCAAAGTAGGGCTCACCGGTCTCGACGACGCGGCGGAAGATCGCCTCCTTTTCCTCGTTCGGATAAAGGGCAAAGTGGTTCCTGCCGGGATAGAACTCCGGCGTTCTTCCATCGGCCTCGGCATAGGTGCGGTTCACCCGGACAAAGTTGAAATCCGTGTCCATATACGCTATCATGACGTGAATATTGGAGAACATGTTCTCCAGGAGTTCGTTGTTTTCCCTGAGCAGGTCGTAGTTTTTGCGAAGCTCGTTTTCCACGTCGAACTTATAGAGCGCTTCTCCGATAAGGAAGGCGAGCACTTCCAAAAATTCGACTTTTGTGAGCGGGACCAGTCCTTCCCGTTCATCGGCCAGATGGATCGCCCCGAGTATCTTATCGTGGTAACGGATAGGGATGACCGCTATCGACGCAAATTCGTTGCTGACACACCCCGCCCGGAACCGTAATTTCTCCGTTTCGGTCAATCCGGCCACAAACTGCATCATGGAGTTGGAATAGAAAGAACCTGCGCGCGTCATTGCCGGGGCGTCCTGTGGCTCCGGGGTTTCGATGATGACCCGTATACATGCGCATTGGTCTTTATGGATGGAAAGCAAACACTCCGATTCCCGGAACTCCTTGCTGAAGCCGACAGAGGATTCATAGGGGATGTCCCCGTTTTCATGCAATATCCTTATTCCCGCGCACCGGCAGCGGCTCCATGCGCGGATCAGCTCCAGCGCCTGGTCCAGGTAATCCTGCCGCGTCACTTTTTGCGTGAACAGCTTGAGCAGCCTGTTGGTGATTTCGGTGCGAGTCTCTATTTCCTTCCGCTCGGTGATGTCCTGATTGACGATGATGGCGCCGGTAATTTCCTGTTGTTCGTTCCGGATGGGGATTGCGGAGTTCAGGATGATCTTGTGCGTCCCGTCAAAACATTCGATCTCTATTTCCTCGTCTATCGACGTTTCACCGTTCCTGATGGCGCGCGCTGCGGCCCATTCTTCGGGCTCAATCCGTTCCCCCGTGCCGACCCGCCGGCCCTTGTATTCCCCATACTGTTCAATGCCCACATATCTGGCGCCGGCCCAGATCCGGCGGCCCGCGGGGTTGCCCTCGACGATCTTGCCTGCGGCATCCACGAGCCAGACGCCGATGGGCACGGCATCCAGCACGATGCGGGTCAGCGTTTCCGACCTGTTCAGCGCCTCATTGGCCTTGACCAGCTCGGCCGTTCTTTCCTGGACCCGGATTTCCTGCTCAGCATGGTTTTTTTTGAGCGCTTCTTCCAGGCTCCTGCGTTCGGCGACGGCGTCGGGAGAGAGTTCGACAAGCGCCCCGCAGCGCTCGTCGCTTTCGCTGGAAGAGGTCGCGGTGAGGCCGCGCCGCATGGCGGTCTTTAGCGGCGTGCTGGTTCTTTTTTTCTTTGACGGCGATGGGAGGTTCGGTTTCTTCATAGTGTGGGCACATTACAGGCAGGGCGGCAAGCCGGAAAACAGGCCGTCCCTGCCTGGAAGAACGCTGAGAAGCATATTGTTCCCGGGAAGAATACCACGAAGAAGTGACTGCTGAAGTGATTATACCAAAAAGGGGGGGAAGAAGAAAAGAAGAAAGTGGGGCCCGCCGGTCATCTTCATGCAACAAAAGTCAACACGGCATTGAGATTGATCTCAAAGGCGGCGCAGGGCATGGTGATCCGGCGGCGCTCCAGCGCCTCGGGCCGCACTTCGCCGATGAAGCCGAGTTCAGCTCCCGTGGCAAGGATTCTCCCGCATCTCCCCTGCGTGAAGAGCGGGTGTTCGGCGGGCTCCAGCCGGTACTCGATGCCGAGATAGTACAGGAGAATATCGAGGCTGGTGTGCATTTCAGAAAAATTGGCCGCAGGATGGCTGATGAGAGCGGCAAGATTCAGGTCCGTGCGCGTGCCCATGTTCTCTGCGTCGTCGAGCACGGCAACTTCGCCCGCTTCGAAGATCTTGTGGGGATAAAAGGCCTTGGAGCTTGCCGCCTCCACGTTGAGGAGCGACGGCAGCACGCGATTTCTCAGGACGGAATAGGCAAGGGACATTACATTGTCCACTTCCACGAGGCGCTCCGCGGGGAAGAGGGCGTCTTCCAGCTCCTCCCGCGAGCAGAGGATGTTCGAAACGATCTCCTGAAAGCCGGCGCCCACCAGGGTGCCGCGAAGGTTATCGGAGAACAGCTCCAGTTTCGACAGCGCGCCTACGGTGGATTCCCGCGGCATGACCGGCTCGAAAGAATCGTATCCCCTGCTGATGGCATAGTCTTCCACCAGGTCAACGGGATGCATGATATCGTCGCGATAGGGCGGGTACGAGACGGCGAGGACGTCCTTTGAACCCCTGACAATAAGGCCGTATGCGCTGAGCCGTTTTTTCAGGTCCGCAAGCTGAACGTCCTCTCCAAGCGCAGCGGAAAATTTGGAAAGCCTCATCTTCATCGTGCCCGAGGTATCGTAGGGGAACGTCACCCGGTTTCCCAGGTCGGTCTCATAGGGATAGACCACCAGGACGGGATCGATGTCCCCGCCCCGATCGTAAAAGTTCGCTGCCAGGATGTTGAGGGTAAGGGTCACCATCCTCAGGTCCGTTCCGGTCACCTCCACGAGAACGTTCCTCGTGGTCGTCTTCACTTCGCCGAGCTCGGCGCTGTTGATGATGGGCGGGAACGAAAGCACCCGGCCCATGCCGTCCGTGAGCACGGGATACTTCTTGAAGGGCTTCACGATGCCGCCGTAGGCGATGCCCTTGGGGTGGCGTTCGACGATCTCGGCAAGCGTGAGCTTTTGCTTCATGCCGAGGGGAGTGAAGGACACTGACGACGGCTCGACAAGGCGGTACTCCACGGGAAAGGTGATGCGGTCCATTTCATAGATGCCGATGGACACGGTGGTCCTTTTCCGGCCGAATATCTCCGAGAGCTTGTCCTGGCTCTGGATCATCTGGGTGAGCACGTCGTCGCTCATGCGGACGCCCTGGACGGTGCAGGCCGCAATAGAGGGCCGCACGGCCTTCATCTCACGGGAGACGTTGATGATCCGCGTGGCCTTTCTCCCGGGCTTGAAAAAGGGGTATTCGTCGGGCTTCCCGGAAAGGGCGATGCGTACCTGGCGTCCCACGCCCTCGGCGCACCACAGGTCGGGCCGGTTGCTGTCCGAAAGCTCTACCTTCAGATCATCGGTGTCGGCGTTGTACTCCTTCAACTCTGCCTTGGCGAGCATAAGGTGCTTCTCCAAGGCCGGAAGGGTGAGCTTCCTGTTGATGAGCTTTTCCAGGTCCTGTTTTTTAATGTCTATTGTAGGCATAGGTGCAACTCATGGTCATGGGTCAAGAAATAAATTTTTCCTGGACCCTTGCCCCTATTATTCCAAGTGTATCTTCTTTGTCCTGATAAAGTCTAAATCCCTCGAAAACAAATCCCTGATGTCCCGGATCTCCATGGCGATCATGGCCATGCGGTCCAGGCCGAGGCCCCAGGCGATGACCGGGACGTCAACGCCCAGCGGGATGGTGACCTCGGGCCTGAAGAGGCCCGCCCCGCCCAGTTCCATCCAGCCGAGCTCGGGGTGCTTCACATGGAGTTCCACCGACGGCTCGGTAAAGGGGAAGTAGGCGGGCCTGAATTGAAACTCCTTTGCCTTTGCGACCTCTTGGCCGAAGAGCTTCAACAGCCCCAGGAGGGTCTTGAAATTGATGTCCTCTCCCAGCACGATCCCCTCGACCTGGTTAAAGTCCGGGGCGTGCGTTGCGTCCACGGCATCGTAGCGGAAACAGCGGGCGATGGAGAAGTATTTCCCCGGGACCTTGGGCCCCGAGGCAAGGGTCCTGGCGGACACGGCCGTGCCCTGGCTCCTGAGGATAAGCCGCTTCGCCCGTTCAAGGTCGAAGTTGTATCGCCAGCCTGTTGAGCCGGTCTTCCAGCCGTCCCGGTGGGTCGCCGCTGCCTGTTTTCCAAAGGGCGCTTCGATCTTCCCGGCAGAGGCGGGCTCTTTCACAAAATACACGTCATGGATGTTCCGGGCCGGATGGAACTGCGGCATGAACAGCGCGTCCATGTCCCAGAACTCGTTCTCCACGAGCGGCCCGCGCATCTCTTCGAACCCCATGCCGATGAACTTGTACTTGACGAAATCGAGGAACTCCCGGTAAGGGTGCTTCTTTCCGATGCTGATCCGCGGCGGGTTGAGCGAAATATTGTAGGCGCGGAACTTCTTGTCCTTCCACGTGCCCTGCTTCAGCATCTCCGGCGTGAGGACCGACACTTCGTCCTCTCCCCCGCCCCGCTCGAGAACGAGACGGACGATCTCCTTCCCCTGCGCCGTCAGGGCGTACGTTCGGTTTTTCTTTTCCGTGATGCGGAAGACGCCCTTTGCCTTGCCGCGCTTGTGGAAGTTGGCGTGGATTACGGCCTGCTTCTCTTCAGGAAAGCCCGAGAGAACGACGGATGCTGTTCCTGTTTCATCGATAACTTCCTTCAGCAAATCGTAGGGGGCCGTATCAGTCGCCTGGTTTAATTCGAGAATACCGCCCTGGGCTATCCGAATGATGTTGCTTGCCTTGAGCGATCCGGTGGCGGAGCTGACCTCCGACGGGTCCATACCCCACGTCTGGATAACGTCCTTGACCGTGAACTGCTTTCCCTCGCGCAGGGCCCCGATGATCCGCATCTCGGGCGTACCCTTTTCACGGTATTCCGCGCCCGCTTCGGTGAGCGCAACGGAGGTCGTGACCGTCTCGCCCGTCACTGCGAGCATGCCTTTGGTCTGGAGCCAGCCCGCGGCCATGTCCAGCCGCGACTCATCGAGGCCCGATATGCCCATGATCTCGGAGGCGGAGAGCGTATCCCCGCGCTCGAAGCTCAGGAGGAGCTTGTGTTCGAGGGGATGGAGGCTTTCGAGGAGTTTTATCTGGTCAGGGGTCGTCATGCTGCTCTTTGATTTGTGTAATCTGATTCACAAAATCCGTGCAATCTGCGTTATTGGATGTGCGGATAAGATTACGTGGATTGAAAATTTTTGTCAAGAAAAAACAAGATGAAACGGGAAGAATCAAAACAGTGCGGAAGTGAGAAAAATCGGTGGAAGACCCGCTCAAGTGAAACTTCACATCAGCTTGAAAAAATAAGGCCGATGGCGGTCAAATGACCTCACCGGCCTTGAAAGAGAAGGCCTATCTTTTTAATATATCAAGGGCCTGCGTCACCAGTGCTGCTACCGCTGCATGGCCACGCCGTGCATGATCAGCCTATGGGGATTCGTCCTCGTGGTCCCGTCGAGAAGCACGCTCCTGCCCTTCATCACGATCTGGCCATGGGTAGGATCGCCGGGGGCCCTCGGATCTTCAAGGAGAACCTCGCCGGTCACCGGGTTCACGGTATAGGAGAGAACGGCGGTTTCCGCGATCAAACCGCCGACGCTGCACCGCCGCGTCTCGGTTATCGTTACCGCGCCGACGCCGTCAAAGAACATGGTTCCCGCATGATCGCAATAATCGAGCACACTGCCCACATAACCGATCGAAGCGACGGTGAATAAATATTCCCCTTTTACATCACTGGCGGAATATCCCGGTCCTGCCGATGCCGGCGTACTGCCGATGAGCAGCAGCGCCGCGCCGATTCCGCTTACCGCAATTACGGCAAGCACTATCATAAGTATCCGTTTCATAGCACACCTCCTTTTATATTCCGCAGGAAGAAGCACTTCAGACAGGCCGCGCGAGGCCCGCGCGTTTCTGGTTCGAAACGCGCGCCGCATTGGAAGACGAGTACACCCGGGATGGGTGCAACCCATCCCGGGCGCCCGGACTACTGCGTAGTCAGAACGGTTGTCACGACCACCGAAGAAGTGGTGGTGGTCGTGTCGGCCGGCGCCTCCGAGGAACCCTCGCCTCCGCCGCAGCCGGCCATGATCAGCAGCGCTGCCGCCGCCAAGGCCATTCCAAGTTGTTGGATTGTTTTCATGGCGATCCCCTCAAAACTGGCAAACGCCGCTGAACGGTGAACTTGCCCCTTGCAGCAAGATAGTTCTTCCCCCATTCACGGAGTATGCATTGATAACAACGGGATAATCGGGTTTTTCGGGTCTGATGAAAGTAAGCGTTTTCGACTCCGGACTGCCAAGGCCACCTGCTATGATATCTACTAACAAACCAGATCCGAATTCGTCGGTACCGTGTGAAACCCCATTTTCGGTGTACTGCGCGCCCACAGCAAGGAGGTCAATTGTGGCAGTTGTATCGCTGTTGAAGGTGATCTTCCCGAGAACGTTATAGATTTCGCTGCGCGGGAAGGTCGCGCCAACAGGCACGGGGGCGGTTATCAACACCGCGCACGTGCCTCTGCTCGGAAAAGCAAAGGCATTCGGCGCGGACAGCAGCAGCAGGGCCACCGTGCCGCCCATAACGGTACGCAGGAACTTCTGTTTCAGATTCGTTTTCATGGTAATTCTCCTTTTAATGTGTATTGTCATCGCATCCGCCCAAACGTGGTTCGCTCTACAGTTGTATGCCTGCCCCTTCATATTCGATTCGAAAATTAGACTGCTCCCCCGGGCACTTGTTTTCATCGTCATAGGCGCCCTTGATCAGTTGGGTTAGGTAATGTCCACTTGCATCCGTCATGCAGTTGACATTCCATGTGTTCCCGGCTGCCTGAATGATCGAATCAGCGGTTTCGTTGAACAACCCCCGCGAGCCGTTGTCTTTGATCGTGTTCCGACCGGGATCAGCCGGTGTCCCGAGGTCCGGAACTGCATTTTCCTGCGCGTCCACCGCTTGGTCTTCATTGAGGGTCATGATATTCCGGCGTATGACGGGGGCCGATGTGCCGAAGCCGGCGATGCCGTCATGACAGCCGGTCATCGTGTTATCGGCGATCAGTGGAGCCGCCGACCCGCCTGTAGCGATGGCTGCCCCACCCACATGTCCCATTGCAATGCCGACAAATGCGTTGTTTTTTAATACAGCGGCGCCCGATTCCGTCGCTATGCCCACGTCGATGCCGACCACGTCTGCCGATGGAACCTTTATCGTAAATCCGTCGATCGTACTCTGGTCAGAGGCATAGAAACCGAGTTTTACCGTGCCGAATGCGAGGGAGTATGTCCCTCCGCCTTCGACAACTGTGCCGGCCCGGCCTTCGAGGGACCGCAGTGCAACATTAGCGGGGACCACGATGGGGAACGTTTCGCCCGAGACGGCATTGTAGGTTCCGGGCGCGGCGCATACCACCTCGCCGCTCTTCGTGAGCGTGAGCGCATACGTGATTGTCTTGAATGGGGCGCCGGGCGTGCCTGCGTTATTATTGTTCCCAATGGCTGCGTTCACATACCAGTCGCAGGTCGGCACCCTCTCTCCGTTACCGCACGATGCCAGGATAACTATAAATGGAAGAATTATTGCTCGGCAATATCTATTCATGTGAAATACCTCTTGTTAATGCGTATTGTCATCGCCTGTTTTCAGGCGATGCCGATCCCCGACAGGCCATTCCGGCCTGTCGGGATTGAACCAGTGCGCAGACTTTGTCGCAGTCAACATCACATCCGTATTCGGATGGAGAACGCCGAGACTGCCGCCGCTGCGTCGCCCCTCAGGCGCTCCCGCAGCTCCCGGTTCCGCCTGCGCAGGGCGCAGCGGTTTGCAGTCTCGGTTGCAGCTACCATAGACGATCATCACGGCAAGTACCGCGCCAGGGCGAAGTCTTCGTCGCCGCCGTCGTTACGGGTATACCCGACTGCCACGATTTTCCCGTCCGGCTGGATGGCAACGGCATTGGCATAGTCATCACTGCTGCCGATGGCAGTGGTCACTATGCCGGTGGTGTTAAAGCTTGTATCCAGCGTGCCGTCGGTGTTGTACCGCGCCAGGGCGAAATCATGGCCGGTGCTGTTAGAGGCAACCCCGGCTACCACGATCTTCCCGTTCGGCTGGTTGTCGTCCGGCTGGATGGCGACGGCGTAGGCGGCGTCACTATCGCTGCTGATAGCCGTGGTGACCATGCCGTTGGCGCCAAAGTTTGTATCCAGCGAGCCGTCGGCGTTGTACCGGACCAGGGCGAAATCATTGCTGCTAATACGGGCACTCCCGGCCACCACGATCTTCCCGTCCGGCTGGATGGCGACGGACCAGGCGGCGTCATAACCGCTGCCGATGGCAATGATCACTATGCCGGTGATGTTAAAGCTCGTATCCAGCGAGCCTCCGGCATTGTACCGAACGAGGGCGAAGTCAGTGTCGGTGCTGTTAGAGGCATACCCGACCGCCACGATCTTCCCGTCCGGCTGGATGGCGACGGACTTGGCGGAGTCATTGCTGCTGCCGCCGATGTCAGTGGTCACTATGCCAGTGCAGTTGGAGAGGATAGGGCAGAGTACACTTGCGCCAAAGCTTGTATCCAGCGAGCCGTTGGTGTTGTACCGCGCCAAGGTGAAGTCATAATCGTTGCCGTTATAGGAAGTCCCGGCTACAACGATCTTCCCGCCCGACTGGATGACGACGGCGTTGGCGTAGTCATAACCGCTGCCGATGGCAATGATCACTATGCCGGTGGTGTTAAAGCTTGTATCCAGCAAGCCCTCGGTGTCGTACCGGACCAGGGCGAAATCATAGTTGCTGCTGTTAGAGGCACTCCCGGCTGCCACGATTTTCCCGTCCGACTGGATGGCGACGGCGTTGGCGTAGTCATAACCGCTGCCGATAGGCGTGGTGACCTTGCCGGTTGCACCAAAACTTGTATCCAGCGAGCCGTCGGTCTTGTACCGGACCAGGGCGAAATCATAGTTGCCGCTGTTAGAGGCACTCCCGGCTGCCACGATTTTCCCGTCCGACTGGATGGCGACGGCATTGGCAACGTCACCAAAGCCGCCGATGGCCGTGGTCACTATGCCGGTGGTGTTAAAGCTCGTATCCAGACTGCCGGCAGCAACGCCTCCTCCGCCGCCCCCTCCGCCCCCGCCGCCGCAGCCATACAATGCCGCCCCAAGGCCGAGGAGCAGGCTCAGAATGCCGATGCCGCCGAAGAAGCTCTTGATCCCTTTGTGCTTTACGTAAGTGTTCATAATCACACACCCCCTCTTATTGAAGCGTTCAACGTATAAACATCACGCGATTCACACCGAATACCCACGTCGCCGGGTCGTTCAGGCACGGGCTGGAACCGAAATTACCATGGTCGATCTTTTCAATGCTCAGCGCCCGTCGCTCCCCAGCGTTGTCCTCCGAATAGCGGAATCGACCCGGCGAGGGTGTTTCCGTTTACACCCCTGAGTCGAAGCCGGGGCGCAAACGGTTCATGGCCCAACAGGGCTTTTCTCGCTCATCACGGGAAGGACCATAAAATTTATATACCTCCTGGATCCCAGCTTTCGCTGCAACGACGTGCTCAGAGCTTCCCTCGCGTGTCATCGAATCAGGAGGCAGCGGCTCCCCCTCCCACACCCCACTTACCTCTTCTGATATTCATTTGCAATATGCGCCGATGCGTCCTGCTCAATCTGCGGGGAATCCATCTTCCCGGCCCTCCCCGCGATGCCGTGGATAGCCGGGTTGATTATTCGATGACATACGTGGCACAAGTCCTGATGGTGACCGAATTGTTCGATGGATTCGTGTCGTTGGGCACTGAAACGCTGGCGGTAATACCGACGCTGCGCTTCACCAGGTGGACGTCGGTGGACGCGAGAAGTTTGACCTTTCCATAGCTGGGAATCGAGCCCCCCCACGTCTTTTCCAAGGTCTTAACCGTGCCCGACACCAGGTCATGGAATGTCGCCCTGATAGTGATAGGGGTGTTTGTCCCGTTAAACGGCCTGGTTGTGTTATTGAACACCTCCACCTTGATGGTGTCCATGTACAGGGCGTCGACCCGGTCCAAGTCCGGTGTGCACAGGCACCTGAAGGCGAGCACGCTGCCTATGGCCAGATCGGGATTGGCCGAGATCGGTACAGAGGTAATCGGACCAGGATTAAATTTGTTCGTCCCGGCGTTAACCGGGTTCGGCTGGCCAAAAGCAGGCTGTGGAGTTGACGAAGCAGGTTTCTTTGTATCGGCGTACGCCGGGTTCGGCTGGCCGCCGAGTGACAGCGCCAGCATCAGTGCAGCGGTGACGGATAGGACGGTTTTCATAACGGAGCTCCTTTCTCAGTGCAGAATGGGTTAATAAACTCATGCGACGCAACAAACACGTGGCGGAATTTAACGTGACGCTCGTCCTACAGAAGCATCCGCGGTAGTCTCCTCATGCAGAACCTCCGTTGTCCTCTGTCGCAGCGATGCGTAAAGTAAGTCGTGCGCCTCGCGGGCAGGGTTCAATTCGACGGCTGTCATTGCGACTTCTTCGAATCGGCTGGGGAGATTCTGAGCTACCCCATGGGGATAACAAAAAATGACGAAGCACCGACCCCAATTATGGGTTTCCCACGTTGCTTTCATCTACGCACGCCGAATGTCCCCCAACTCCTGTACACCTAAATGTACCTTGCAGAGTACCGCCGTTATTTGACCTCGTCGTCGTGTTTGGACACCGAGCGTCGTGTGTAACTGTGCCGCCTAGGTTGAGGCATTCAGCCATTGTTAGCGGCATAACCTCCGGCCCACTTCCCGGCTGCTTCGGCTGCTTGGTTATAGGCACGACTTGAGTGGGTGCTGCTTGAGGCGTCGTGTGTGGCGTTGTCTGAGGACCGATAATCAGATCAGTCCTCGGCACTACTGGTGTGGTTGCAAGTGGAGTGGTCGCCGTCCCCGACAAGACCACCTTTCCCCCGACCCTACATACATAGTTGACTCCGAGCGCGGTACGCGTGACCGTGAGCTGTCCTTTCATCTTTGCGCAGTTTGCCTCGGCCTCGGCCAGGGTCATGGCAAAGACCGGCTGAACGCACATCAATGACAAAGTTGCAAGTGCGAACGATGTTTGCAGTAGGTATTTCATGGATTGCTCCTTTTGTTAATGTGTATTGTCATCGCCTGTTTTCAGGCGATGCCGGTCCCCGACCGGCCATTCCGGCTTGTCGGGATTGAACCAGTGCGCAGACTTTGTCGCGGTCAACATCACCTCCTTATTCGGATGGAGAACGCCGGGACGACCGCCGCCGCGTCTCCCGCAGGCGCTCCCGCAGTTCCCGGTTCCGCCTGCGCAGGGCGCAGCGGTTTGCGGTCTCGGTTGCAGCCTACCATAGGCAATCATCACGGCCAGTACCGCGCCAGGGCGAAATCAGTGGTGGCGCCGGTAAAGGCATACCCGGCTGCCACGATCTTCCCGTCCGGCTGGATGGCAACGGCGTTGGCGTAGTCATAACTGCCGCCGAACGGATCTCAGGGCGCGAGGGTATACACCGAGGCGCCGGTGAGGTCCGTTGGACGCACTGCATCGTCCCAGATAATCCGCATCGTTCCGCTCACGATGTCGTAGATCCCCAGGTGCGGCGCTCTCTCACCCGAGGGCAGCAGGTCGATCGTGGAGTAGGGAAGCGCTCTCGGATTGAACCAGTTGACGGCGCCGGACTCCAGGACTATTCCGCCCGCATCGAGCAACCGGTATGTATACGCGCTGGTTGTGGGGTCCAGGCGCGTGAACTCAATTTTCGGCGCCAGGGGGCCGCTCGCGCGGAGCCAGGTGCGCGTCAGCGGGAACGTCACCGCAAGCGGGTTGCACGGCAGCGGCTCTGTCAATTCCTCCCCGTACGCCGCCGTCCGCCACATGCCGTCGAATAACGAATGTCCTCCCGCATTGAGGTAGTCCTCCGGGCACATCGTTTGAGAGTTTACATTCACAGCGAAATGGATCACGAAAAAGCTGGAATCGCCGTCAGGAATCTCCATCGGTGCGCCCAGCGGATCGCCGGCGCGCACGGGCGTCCCCACGACGATGCCGGGCTCCACCCCGCCCAGATTATTGTACCAGGTGAAGTAACCCGGCCGGTGCTGCACCGAGATGAACCACGTGCCGGGATGATGGGGGTTGGGGTTGATGTGCGACACCGTGCCATCGGCCGCGGCCCGGGCCTTTGCTCCGGGCACGTACGCAATGTCCCAGCCCGGGTGGCCTTCAGGGTGGCCGCCGCCGTGTACCCCGAAGGGCCAGATACCATACGCGGCGTCGCCGGCCAGGATGGGCATGGAGATCAAGAACGGCGCATACCCGTTGCCGATAACGACCCATGAGCCGGCTTCCTCGGCAAAAAATTTCAGCTCGGTATCTCTTGTCAGGCCGCTCCCCGTGTCGGCGTCGCGGTACA